>ERZ1034882.238-NODE-238-length-31397-cov-16.797173_pt1 | contig 31397 bp, 31 predicted proteins | sample MGYA00520606_ERZ1034882 | MGnify/ENA primary metagenome ERZ1034882 (study PRJEB33766, sample SAMN09781726) | gut metagenome | biome: gut microbiome | host: Homo sapiens | place: Madagascar | study: EMG produced TPA metagenomics assembly of the PRJNA485056 data...
CTGCTGAAGCGAGAAGAGCCGAAGGGGTGTCGGAGACTATGGGTTTTCTCTGATATTCAATTATTTATATGCTCCGAACGGGTTGAGTCGTGCAAAGCCAGTACATCGGGGAAACGATAATTGTAATTAAAGTGAAAAATATAACTATTTAAAACACAAATAGTTAGAGGGGAAATTTATTAATTAGTTTTAGTATATCTGTAAAGCTTTTGCCCTTACAGGGCGAAAGAAACCGCACGCCTATACCAAGGCGCTGCCCTGGGCTATGAGCTTCAGCCCCTTCAGGGCGTGCAGCTTATATTCTTTCTATTCTATCGATTAATAATCATACAGCGAAAAGGCAGAGGGACCTTCCAGTTTGAAAGCAGTCTCTACATATACCAGCTGACTTATGCAGTTTCGATAAGCTTTATAATCGATACGGCAAGCATTGGCGGCGTAAGCCAAGGAACCGGAATCTGTTACGGCTCCATCCTCTATTCCGGCATTGGTTAATGCACCTCTTACAACATCAAAGCGGTCTTCTATCATCGCATTATAGCGAGCCAAAGGTGCAAGAGTCTCCTCTAGGCTCATAGGTACCGACTGAAATACCTGGTTGCCGAGACTGATGCCGCCACCTGCTACCTTATGGAATACCTGTCGGTAAACATCGAATACCGGACGCACCCTGCGGGCGATGAAGAACTCAAGGCATGGAACACTAAGCATGTAGGTGTTCTGTGGGCGACCTCCCACATTTCTACCATCCTTATCTGTTTTGGCGTTATCAGAAGTCTCCTCACTAGACTTATTTTTAGAGTGGAACAAAACCTCTGAGTTTTCAGCATTTTTGCTGAAAACTTGATAATCAATGCCTTTCACGAACAAATTGTTCTTCGCGAGTGCCCTAACTGCATCTGCACGGAATTTAAATACCAACGGCCAGACTTCATCCAGATTCACCGGAAACTCCTCTTTGCTTCTTGAAAGGTTCAACACCTGGATAAAGTATGCCTTTATCTCACTATCACTACTCTGTTTTGTTAGCTGAATCATAATCTTAATCTTTTTAAAAGGTGAAACTTCATGCTTGCACAAAGGTGAAGCGCAAACACGCAAAAAGAATGCTCAAGCCCATATTATAGGATATAGACTGTTCCTGACTCATGCTCCCGGTATCGGGTGGTGCAGTGGCAAGCTGCTCGATTACTGCCGTGGCTGCCTCTTGAAGGTCAGCTTTACCCATTGGTAGGGTAATGGTTGTTTCATTCATTACTATGTTACTATTATTTGTTAGACATCGACACACATTATTATATATAAAGAGGCAGTGTGCCCTTAACCCCTTGTCTAATGGCATAAACGCTCGAACATAGAAAAGAGCTTACCACGCCAGCGACATTACATCGCAAGCAGGGGAGTTCACACTGCCATATACGTATATGCAGCCTCTGTATCAGAGACACATCATGTGCTTCGATACTTTCTACGTTCCCGACATTTTATTTTTTAGACGGTGCAAAGATAAGGAGATTTATCGAAACAACCAAACTTTTTCAAGAAAAAACACATAGAAACGTTATTTTTTAACACAAAAACTTGTGTATATGAAATTTTTATCGTAAATTTGCACCGAAAACAAACAATAAAATGTTATTTATATGAAGAAATTAGATATTAAACGTGCTCTGGCCGAGCATAATATGAGCCAAATAGATTTGTGCCAAAAAATAGGTGTAGCTCAGCAGAACATGAGTGCCATCGTTAGAAGCGGCAACCCTACCGTTGCCAAGCTCATGCAGATAGCCGAAGGCATCGGCTGCGATGTGACCGACCTCTTCTATCCCGACCCTAAAGAGGAGGCAGAGGAGAAAGAGAGAAAGAAGAAGGAAATGAAGGAGGAGATAAATATAAATATGAAACCGCTGGGCATGGATGTGATGAAGCAGATTGCAGGCAGAGTGCCGGACGTGATAGGCGGCAATAGCGGGGGCGGCGTTGACTGGACAAACGTTGAAAACGCTGAGAACGGAGGTGAAAATCTGCAGCAGATGATCCAGACTTCTACCTTCTGCCCTCACTGCGGAAAGAAGGTAAGAGTGGGAGTGGTGCTGCTGCCCGAAGAAGGATGAATGAGGAATTTTAAATGATTAATAATGTATAACTCTTAAAACAAGAATGAAGAAATGAAAAAGAATTTTCTATCTATGATGAAGCGTTCCCTGATGGCTATCTCTGCAGTGGTGGCCATGGGAATAATGACGGCTTCGCTCACGGCTTGCAGCAGCAACGAGGACGAGAGTGAGAAGAATGCGGCAAAGGTGAAGGAATATCTTGCCGGCAACGAGTGGACCATCAACAGCACCAGTGGTACTTATTCTTACTACAAGAACCACCTGGTTTACTATGAGGGTAGCGGGCAAGGGACTCCGGGCGGTCTCTTCGGAGAGCCTAACACCGCCTTCGGCTACTGGCAGATGGATGGCGACAAGCTTACTACCCGCTTCGAGGTGGGCACACCGGAAAGCTTCAATATCAGCAATCTGCTCAATGAGACGATTTCGGGGGTGCATCTGCAGGAGAGCAACAAGCTTACGGGCAGCAGGGTATCAATAAGCATCGATATGCGCCCGCTGATTGTGGGTACCTTCGCAAACGGCAATGAATGCCAGATGAGATGCGGCAGTTCGCTGAATGATATTTCGGACGAGACCGACCACGATGTGGCGCTGAGGGGCACCTGGTATTGCGTCGTTACCTATACCAATGCCGAGGATGGAAAGAAGAGGAACTGCATGGCTTCCATGACGTTTAACGAGGATGGCACCATGCACATGGTGATAGAGAGTGTCAGCGATCATACTGCTACCTACACCACTAAAAACGGAAAGGTTACTATCAATGGTTTCCTGAGCAAGAGCGATGTGATTACCTTCTATTATACGAACCTTAACGGTATAGAGATTAAGCTGTATAGCTGCGAGAACGGCTATCTCTCGTCTATATGGTTTAAGAATAGGGAAGATGCAAAGCGATATTAATAAGGCGAAAGAATAAGGAGGAAATATATCAATAAGGCCGAAAATAGAGCGGGCGAGGGGACTATCACTAGTGCCCTCGCCCTTTTTAATTCAGATCGAATGAAAAAAATGAAAAAACAGCATTCTGCCTTTTTTTTCTTATTTTGGATACATCAAATTCCTAAATGTTTGCCCCAGGGTTAGCCTTCATCCTTGCCGTCACCGCCACCTGCGCCCTGGCTGGTGCCGCCGCCAGTGGTCTGAGATCCGCCAGTGCCCTGCGAACCGCCGGATGGGGTCTGAGTGCCGGATGGCTTACTGCCCGTGCCTGATGATGGGGCATCGGCCTTGATTTCGCCCGTGATGTCGAGGTCGCCCAGCTTCACCTTCAAATCATCCGTTATGAGAGAGCGGAGATAGCTGTAAGAGTTATCAATCTTGTGCTGTGCCTTGTAAGCCTTCATCACGAGCTTGTAGCTGTCGCTGCCCTTCGGGTTCTCGGCAGATGGCTTGTTGGCCTTCCACCACTTCACTGCAAAGCGGCCCTTCGTAACAAAGAGCTTGCGTACCTGCTGCTGCGCCTCGGTGTTGGCATCGTGGTAGCCGTGGCAGTCGGATTTCCACCGGAAAAATACAGCTCATTCTTTCGAGATAAGCCCAGAAATTTACAGATAATTTCTTGTTTTTCTCAGATTTTCTGATACATATTCCGATTTTTCTTCGTACCTTTGCAGCGCCATAGCCCTCCGATGGGCTATAATCTTAAAGTGTATTAAAAAACAGCGAAGCCCTGCCGTCCGAGAGGATAGCAGGGCTTTTTTTTGTGATAGGGGACCAGCGATGGAATCGCTGGGGACGGGGCTAGGCTTCTGCCATTACGACCTCCAAGCTCTCCATATCAGCAAACTTCAAGCCGCAATCCTTGGCTGCCTTGAAAAGCTCTTTCTCATCAACCTCCTCAATGGACACCTCTACCTCGGCATTGGCAAGGTCTGAGAAGTACTTCTCGGTCTTCTGCTTCTGATTGAAGAAGTACTGGTTGACCTCTGCGAACTTGGCGGAATCGTCCTTAGTGTATTCGTAGCCATCATCGGCGTGTTTCTGCTCAAGCTGCTGGCACTCCTGTAGCTTGCGCTGCATCTCCTCTAACTTATCGTCCTTCAAGCTCTGCTGCGCTTCCTCCACATCCTTGTCGTAGGTATCGGCTACGTGGCGAAGTGCCTTCATGTTCTTCCAAACTCGCATAGCGGCATCATCGCTCATAGATGATGTCTTCAATGCCTTCAATGTCTTGTAGGCTGCGACAGCCTCGATTGTCTTAATTTTCTTCATAAGTACTTAATCTTTAATTATTAATGACCTTGCAAAGGTACGAAATTTATCGCAGATATGCAAGGCTTTAACAAAACTATTTAAACACTGTTTCTTTTTCATATAGAATCATATAATTCTTTCCTACATAATCGCCAGTAAAATTAAATACTGAATAACTTGTAGAATTACCGTGGTCTATAACATCACAATTAATTGATAAAGTTATACTCCATTTCTGTCTATACACATATTGAGAATATGCTGTTTTTACAATAGGAATACTAACATCTAAGCTATAATTTGTATCACTAGTCGCATCAGTTTTAGAACTATATCTTTTTGTTTTATAATTATCGTTGTTAGATATATTTATTATACCATTAGTTGAAATGCCGCCAACACTTATATTGTCATAAACGTCTAAATGAAATTCATCTACAGACGAATAATTATTATCATAAGCAGCAATACCTTCTACTGATACATTAAATTTAGCATTAGCTAAAGGGGTATCAGTTTTTAATTTACAACTAAAATCTAAATATTGAGTAGCTTGTAATCCAACACCATTATTTTCATCTCTAACCCATGTATTATAACTATTAAGTTTTATAGATAAATCACTAACTGTAATAGTTACTTGCATTGGATAAGAAGGTTTATCACTTTTACTAACTTTAATTATATTACAGATGTTAGGAAGATAAGTACCGTTACTTGGGTGATACAAATTAGGAGGATAGACAGAACCATAAAAGAAATCTTCGTTAATGCCATAATCATCGGCTAATAACCCAACACACATTATTTCATCACCTTTACTTACTGTAACACCTAAAGTATATTCATCATCAAGACCATATATTTTTCCTGCTTTTAAATCTATTGTAAATCTATAAAATTCATCACCATAATGTATATTGTTAGGAGTTATTTTGTAAGATTGTTCAGCAGATATGTATTTCATTTGTTTCTTTGTTTTATTATAAAAACAAATAGCTGGATACCATTCAGTAGAACGAGCACTTAACATATTTAATATATCTTGAACATCTATTGTTTGATTAGGATATGTAGGTTCATCACCTCCATAAAATACAATACTATAAGTTCCGTCTACATATATATTATCGCTAATTCTACTAACATGAATAGGATTATAATAATCGTCAATATCTGTACTATTATAGCCTATAAAATCAGACAATCTAAAAGGACAATTAGCTCCTCCTGATGGAACTTTATATTTCCAAGCAGCTAAATTATTTATATCATTAAAAGATGTAAGTATATTAATTTCAAAACCGCAATCATTTAAACCGTTTGCATTGCCTAGCCACCAACCTTTATTAGTAGTTTTAGCAGTCCAACTCTTTTTATCTGTATTTAAACTGTCAGTAATAAAATTAGCACCTTTATACACAGGTTTATATTTACTCCATATATTAATATTTCCACTCTTACAGAGAGTAGCCAAATCATTACTACTCACTCCAATAGCTGCCTTAACATCATCTATAGTAACAGGTGCTGATATAATTCCATTTGCTAATGCCATACGCTTAATCTTTAGAACTTAAAACACTAGGCAAGGCAGCTCTATAAGAGCCACCCTGCGTTAATACTTACTCTGCTGCCTCGCTTGCCATATTAGCAGCGATAGCGGAATTAACCTCCTTAATCAATGCTGATACCTCACTGAGCTTGCTCAGCGGAACACCGCTGATGTTGTAGGTCAGCTCACTGCCGTTGTAGCTTGCGTTGGCATTGCCGAGATAGTTACCATTGGTATCTGCGTAGATACTCATATTGATGCTCTCGATGTTGCCACCAGTCTTGTCAACATTGTAGGTGATTTCTACTCGATAGCCACCTTTGGTGTAAGTGGCGGTTGTCTGTTCACTCTTCTTGTTAATCTTTAAATTCTCCATTTTCTTAACTAATTTAATAAATTAATATTCTTGTTATCTAATCTCTTCTTGTTATTGCCGTCCTGCTTTCCGCTCAATCGCTGAACCTCTGATTCGAGGAAGACCACCCGAGCCTTCAACCTGCTCACCTCATCGCCCACCTGCTCGATAGCACCGAATGCCGTTGCAATCAGCTTCGGAGACCAGTAGTTAATCTTGTAGTAGCCCTTCTCGTCAGTCTCCACGATGTCATTTAAGTGAGGGTTGCACAACACGTGTTGGGCAATCCAGCCGATAGACCTTGTATTGTCCTTCTTCCAAGCAAAGCCAAACGTGCCACCCATTGCCTTGATGATGCCTAAGTAGTCCAGCTTGCGCAAATCTGTCTTCAGACGAATATCAGATGATGAGTATGCAGTAACTCCACCTTTAGCAAGAATAGTACCACCAACGTTTAATGCTACTGGATTGTTACTATTGATAGTTACACCACTGTAAGTATTCATTACTACAGAAGCACTACTAGCATTAAGAGTAATGCTCTTTCCAGTATTAGAAGTTAAATTTACTCCTGCATAAGAACTAAGTGTAATATTATTATGATCGTTTAAATATATTGTATTACTTGGTGCCATAACACCAAAAACACACGTAATACTATCCTTACCGTATATAGTACAATAATCATATATAGTTCCGTTTACATTAGCACTACCTCCTACAATATTAAAAGAACGATAGCAATATACATCATTTATAGCTGGAAAATATAAACTTCCACCAGTCTGAGCAGAATTAGCATTAAACACAGAACCATCAGCAATTCCAAGATAAATAGTCTTCTTACTATGATTATATTTAAGTCCTGCCCATTGATTCCAATCCCAGGCAGTTTCGCCAAAACGAATAGCATTACCAGTATTGAATATTACTTGGTCGTCTATAGCTGATATACGAGCATTAGCACTTATATCATTATTTAATCGTATAGCTCCATTACTAGAGTTATTATTATTTATGTATATTGTTCCATTAACATTCCCAGTTCCATCAAAACTTTGCCCCCAAATAGTTCTAGCAGTTTGAAGTTTAGTTGCAGAAGCAGCAACATTATTAGCAACAGGAATAACTTTATCTGGTAAACTTGTAAGATTTGTACCTTTATGTTCAAAGACAAGAATACCATTATAACCTTTTAATGTTATTCCATAAGAACCTGAGTTCCAAGCTCCTGATTTATAATACACATCATAATAATTATAGTTAGATGATTGTACTGTAGGTAAAACCCAAATATCACAAGTTCTACCACTTACAACTTTCTTTATTATTGAAATTGAACTTCCTCCATTATTATAAGGATGTTGTGCTGTAGAAATTCTAATTTCTAGTTTAGCACTATGATAACGTGTTCTAATATCTATTTCACAATCGAGTGTAGAAGAACTACTTGAATTTGCTATTCTAAATAAATGAATGTAATTATAAGGTGCAGTTCCTGACGTGCCAATGTTTTGTCTACCTACTATTCTAGTAAATGCTGAGGCGTATTCACCATCTAAAGTGTCTGCATTTCCTACAGATAAATCTGTTATTTTAGAATGTCCACCGCCTCCTAAAAGAACATAATCATCTGAAGAATCTTTCTTCTCAAAACCTCCTCTTGAATAAAGTTTGTAAGTATCTCTAATACCAAACGCAACTGTATCATCTGATGAAATATCAGTCTGATTTAAATCTTTATCTCGTACTGAAAGACCCCAACCAGTATCAAAACTATTATAGATAACACAAGTATCTTCTGACAAGACAATACCTCCTTCATCAGAACTATTACCTACACGTGAAAAGATTCCTATAGCATTTAATTGCAAATTAGGCAATTTTATTCCTTTTAAAGGAGAATTAGAACCATTCTCTACTTGAGCAATCAATCTGTTAGACGGAAACTTAATCTTTTGAAAGTTAGCTGTACCATCAACTCTAATACTCCAATTACCGTCTCCAATAGAATCCTGACTACAAATATCTTGAACTGCTAACCAATTATCATTAGCTGGATTACCTATATAAAGATTACCATTACCATGGGCTATTCTAGCATTAGCTAGCATAGTTCCACCAATCAATGGTAAATAACCACTAAGTTTACTATCAGTTTCGCTTTTAGTATAATAATTAGACAAAGATTGATGACTAGTTAAATAATTATTATTATCTATACTACCATCAGCCTTTAAAAATTGAGAACTACTACCACCATTTATTTTAAAGCCAGCAGCTTGTATTGTAGCACTTCCAGTACTACCACCAAAAATAAAATTACTAATAATAGGTTTATTACCTAGAGCACGATAACTAAAATAAATAATATTACTATCGTTAGTACCACCAAAATTAACTTCATTATTCCAACCAATAATAGTAGTCATACTACCATCAGTAATATAACTATGTGTATGTCCTACATCGCTTTTATTTTTTGCAATATTATCAACTTGTGATGTAGTATAATAATTTGCTAAGCTTTGATGACTGGTGAGGAACGTTGCACCTTTAACTACGCTGATAGTAGTACCATTCTTGGTGACAGACGTAACCGCATTACCGCTACCGCTGACAGAAATAGCAGTAGCACTACCACCTTCCAAGCTGGAGATACGAGAATCAAGAGCCTTGATGGAGTAGGCAGAGGCAACCTCACTCAGCGATTCTGATGTAAGCTTCAATGCGTCTGAATAATACTTCACACTGCCGTTCAAGCCGCCACCACCGCCAGTAGTAGATGATCCTGCTCCGTATGCCGTGATACCACCTAGTGCATAGAAGTTAGCAGCCTCCTTTCCTGCCGCGTCCTTGGATAGTCGAAGGGCATTGTTGGCACTATCATACGATAGATAGATTCCACCAATTTTCAAGCTGCCTTCGGTTGTCACGTTTCCCGATACTTCAAGATGAGTGAACGGCTTCTGTGGGTCGATAGCTAATACGTTTGCCAGCTTTGTTGTGTCGGTCGTTCCGCTCTTCCATACAGGTGCGAAGAGAGCGAGCTGTACACCAACGTTATTCTTGTTGATAATGAAAGATGTCGGGTCTGCGTGAAGCGTTCCGTCTGCGTCCCACCAAAGGTTGCCATTTGCGAAATAGCCAGTTCCGTCAAAGCGCAAGAGAGCCTTGGCTGCGGAATCCATCTCGTCCTCCTTGGTTGTAGACGCTTGTCTATCAATAGCCTTACCACCAAGCCAAAGGGCGATGCCATTCTCCTTCGTGTCCGCTCCATTGATACCTGCGGTAACATTTCCCTTATCGTTACGTAAGGCTATCAATGTAGAGAGGATAAGACCACCCTTGACTACTGTGTTTCCATCAACAAGTGCAGCCTTGATGTATTCAAGACCAGCCATATTGGTGATGAGCTTAGTATTGAGACCATCAAACAGATTAGACGTGATATAGTTGTTCGCCACACCCAGCTTGTCGTAAAAAGCCTTATAAGCATTCGTGAAGTTGGTATACTTCTGAGCCGCAGCCACCTTGATGGCAGCCTTTTCGTCGGAATCAGAATCGTTGTATCTTCTTACGATGTCAGAAAGAAAGTGAATGAGTCCATTTTTTGCGCTATCGAGTGTAGCCTTAGCTGAAACCAAATCCGTTTTATAGGTCGTTTCATTACCATCCTTATCCAACAAGAACTTAGAGCCAACAACATTATTATACGACTCAACGGCTGCATTATAATCGTCCTCCAGTCGCTTGCTATCCTGCGCAATAGCCGCAATCTCCGAGCTATCCAAGTAGCCATCAGAGGTAAAAGCATCGAAAGCCTTCTTGTTGTTAGATACGGTCGTTCCGAGGGCAATCAAATTAGTTTGCGTGTCCTTAATCTCTGCTTGCGCCTTCTCAGCGGCTTTCTTTGCTTCCTCTGCCTTCGTGTCATCGGTATACTTGCTAGCCAATTTCCAGTCGGCAATATCAAACTCTTCACCTTCTGCCTTGGAGGTGGAACACTTCAAGATTTCATTCTTGTAGGTACTGCCATCGCTAGGATAGGTGGCATTGACCCACATATCGTTCACATCGTATGGTGGAACTGGCTGAGAGCCGAAGATACGTCTCTTTGATTTTGTATCTTTGAGTGCTTGGCTTGAATCTTCGAGTGCCTTGGTCAGTTCCGTGTCTGTGATGATAATCCACTTATAGGTAGAGCCATCCTTGGCAAAGCGGTATGCCTTGCCCGTCTTGTTGTCATAGTAGAGGTCTCCCAAGTGGGTTTTCTTATCCTCGTTGGTAGTCCATCCGATTGCTGGCTCATTTTTCAATGTAGGAACGCCGTCATAGAACCAAGTCTCAATAGCTCCGTCTATCTGGTTTTTAAGGTCGGTAATCGTCTCCGATTTCTTGATAATGGTCTCAACGGCATTCTTATCCAAACTATTGTCTGCGATATACTTATCCAAGGTTTTGCCATCATAGGTGGATTTAATATCCAAGTCACCCTTGATGGTTACTTTCTTCTTGTCGCTATCATACTTGACGTAGGAATCACCCTCGTAGTTATTGGCACTAGTAGGTCGGTCTCCGAAGTACATATCTCCGTAGACGTGGAAGAATGCCTTGCCTGTAGAATGGTTCACACCATAGTCCACATATTCCTTGTTATTGAAAATATAACCATTCACTCCGTGATAGAGAGTAACACTAGGCGAATAGGTATCAACGGCAGAGAATACCAAGCAACTCTGCCTTGCGTTGTCCGTTCTATTACCGCACTGATTCAGAATGTCATCAACCATAGGCTCATCGCTGGCTGCGTCCTTGTCGATGTCCGACAAGTCCACATAATGATATTTCTTGCCATCTATCTCAACGGTTTCTGTAGACACACCGATGACTAGTCGCCAATAGTAGTGATTGCCGACATTGTGATATTTCCCTTGTGTGAGGTTGAAACTCTTGCTTCTCGCTTGGTCTCCAACCTTCCATTTATTCTCCACCTTTGAGCCATCTTGCTCACCAAGGAAGTAGCATCTGTAAGCCTTCTGACTAACACCATCATAGGTAACATTCACCTCCTCAACCTTCAATATTCGGTTACTGCCTACTGGGGTGATGAATAATTCACCACCCGATGTGTCCGTATGCAATATCTCCAAGGTCTCGAAGATAGCCTTCATTCTTACCTCAAGATAATCTGTGATGAGATGCGAACGACCTTCTGCATCGGGAGCCCACGAGCCGCCATTTTCGGAATTAAAATTACCTACCAGCAGACCTTTAAGAAGTCTCTGCACCTTCTCGAAGGTGATAGTGCCCTTAGCGATATCATCCTTGTCCTTAGCCAGGAAATGCTTTACGCCAAACTGACCGAGATACTGAGGTGTAACTACAGTGGTGTTGCTCTTTTCAAGAGTTGTTTCATCAGCTACACCCGTCAAGTCCTTGCCATTCAAGTCAAGTTTTATGATTTTGGCAGCCTTCGCAGTCAGTTCCTCAAAATTCGCTTGGAGGATAGTCTTGAGGAAGGAAATGGTATCTGATACGGAGTTAAACTTCCACCATGATCCTTCACCACCGCTAGCCAGAGCTTCGTCCGTAGCAAGAGAACCGCAATCTACATGCTGTTCCCACTCACGGAGTCTCGTCTGGCCATCTGCATCAGTCTTTACCTCAGAGATAATACCCTGCAAGTAAATGTAATAGAAGTTTTCATTACCTATCTGGGCACCCGTAACCAGTTCCTTACTGCCACCTTCCTTAGTCTGCTCACTGATAACCTTTCCGTAAATATCAATGCGCTGACTCGGGAACACCACAGTAGCTATATCATTATCACCCGTACGGACACGAGGAATGGCGGCATAGATGTATTTTTTCTCGCTATCAGGAAAGATTGAAGGATAGGCTACAAGAGGCCAACGCTGATAGTTGTGGCCGGCATCATAGCCCAAGCCGGGCACATCGCTCATATAGCAGAGAACGGAAGCCCCCGATACTACACTACACTGGACGTAATCAGGCTCTCCCATCGCATTGAGCTGGATATAGAGCGCAGTGCTCGAAATCCAATAGTTTGTACTTTTTGCTTCTGTTGCCATTTTTGTGATTAAAATTATTAAATATAGAGCAAAGATAGGGATTTTCGCTTTTTTAGTGGGGACAAAAAAAACCAGCGATGGAATCGCTGGGAACGGAGGCTAGAGGGAGACACGCAGCTCGCGCGGGCTAGATGGAGGCGAAAGGGTCGCCGTTAATACCTAGGGTGGCGGTAAAGGAAACGGAATACATATTCCTGTTGGTATCGTCCTTAATGGTCATCTCATCTTCAAGATTGATGGTGCAAGGAAGCCAGGCATCATTCGCTTTCAGCCATACGTGCTCAGACATCAGGAACTCATGGAGATACCATTGCTGCCAAGCCTTGGTAAGCGGGTCGCTCTGATAAAGCCAGCTTTCACGATCGTTCTGCTTCTTGATAGCGGCACGGGAAAACTGATTGAAGGTTTCCTGAATGGATTTCGTATATTGCGTGCTCTCTACACTCATCTTCTGAGAGTAGGATTTTGGAACACTGATACTCTCCAGACAACCGAAGCGGTTAATGAAGCGGAAGGTGGTTCGGGTATCGGCTTCCAAGGATGGCAGAGCGTAGATAGGGTGCCCCTGAATGCTCTGCGCACCTTCCTTCGTGATTTCCTGCTCCCTAGATACAGGGGCGGTCAGTGAGCTGCTGGTAGCTAAGTTCTGCCCTGCGCTATAGGAGACAGGATAAACAAAGCTCTCGCCTACAACGGCTATTTCGTGGGTATCGGTCGGTTTGCAGGAGAGAAGGGTGACAGCCTTCGTTACGCCCGATTTCAGGCGCTCTATATCGCTGAAGGCTCCGGCTATACAGCGGAGGTTGGTACTCCCACCCGATACGGGTTTCTGTGGGTAATAGACTTCACCCACATTGGTATGCACCTCACCGTTGTTATCCATATACTCATCGAAGGCTTTGATATACCAGCTTACCACTGGGTAGGTGGATGGTGTAGCGGTATACTTGTAGCTATCCAGCGTAATACGGAGAGCAGAGGAAATATCGAGCGATACATCTCTTCCCTCGGTGGTAACAGGAATGGTAAGCTTATTAGTTTCGTAACTGCCCGTGCCATCATCAAAATGCACTTCTACGATGACACGATGAAAAGATGGCTTTGTAGCCACGGAAGGGGTGATGGTAAAGGTTATCGGGTTTCCGGCAAAGACAGAACCCGATGTGAGATTGATTTTCTGTGCCATATTATTCTTTCTTTTTAATTACGAGATTGACTACATCCGAAACGAGCTTGCAATCTTTCGCCTCTTCCGGGGTAATCTTGATATGGAACATCATTTCCACCTGCTGGATCATATCGAGGAAATCAATAGACTCCAGCTCTACCTCGTCACGGAGATTAGAGGCAGGTGTTACTTCGTGTTTTACCCATGATGTTTTCAGGCTGTTCACGATGGTGATAATGCGAGAGGTTATTTCTTCTTTTTTCATAACTATGCTTTTGAGATGATAAAGGATGAATTGGTACCGCCAAAGCCAAAGGCATTACAGAGAATATGGTGTGCCTGGTAAGGCTTGGAAGCCATTACCAAGTTGAGCTTAGGGAAAGCGTTTTCCTCAGTGGTGGCTGCCCCGAATAGCTTGCCATCGTTGAGCATGATCACTGCCTGCACAGCTTGCGATACACCTGCCATCCAACACTCATGACCCGTCATACCCTTGGTGGCTACTACGTGCGGACAAATAGGGAATATCCGCTCAATGGCTTTCGCCTCGGCTTCATCGCCCATTGGGGTGCCCGTGGCATGAGCGAGTACTACATCTACCATTCCTTCGTCTAGACCTGCACTATTGATGGCATTGAGCATAGATACTTCCTCCTGATAGATGTCAGGGGTGGTAATGCCTTTACCATTGGATGAAAAACCATAGCCGGAAAGAGCAGCTAAAGGATGAACCTTGTCATCCTTTAAGCGAAGACTATCCGATGGTTCGAGGATGATGCAAGCAGCACCGCCCGATGGAGCCAAGCCGTTTCTATCTTTTCCGAAAGGCTGAACCTTATCAGGCGAAAAGACACGCAGCGCATCGAATGCCTCCATGCTATACTGCGATGTGGCTTCCTGGGTACCAACCACGATTACCATCTCTGTTTGCTTGCTATCGAGAAGCATCTTAGCCAGTCCAAGAGCATGGCCACCTCCTGCACAGGCTGCGCTTACGGTAAGCGACAAGCCACGGGTACCGAGGATGGTAGCCAGGTTCATGCTGATAGCTGAATTGAGGGTTTTGAACAGCGTATTGACTGGCAGGTTTCTGTTAGGACAACGATTATCCACATGACGCACCACATGCCGGCTTTCGTAGCATTCAGAGTCATTACTTACGATAATGGAGACATTATGCCCACGAAGAAACTCTTTGTTTAACTTTGCTTCCCTCAAAGCTTCAAATACCGCATCAAGGGCATATAAACCGTGCATCGGCAGGCAGGTGAATTGCGTTCGTGTCAAACTTTTTTCGTAATTTTCTTTCCAGCTTTGTATGATACCGCATAAGTCCGAGATATAGTTTTCCCGGAGTTTGTTATGACGCAAGCAGCATTTACCTCTGTGTAGGTTCAATGCCACCTCTTCCGTATTCTTTCCTAGGGAAGAATGAATACCAGTTCCAGTAATCAAGACTTTTCTATCCATTTTATTTTTCCTTTCTATCCATTTTATCTTATCTTTTTATGTTATAAAACATATATCTTTTTATGCTATAAAGCATATACCGTTAACTCTACTTCGCCCATGCCCGTCTTGGCATCGATGGTGGTATTCACCTTATCAATGAGGCATTTCATGCCACCGATATTCCACCATTCCTGCCAGTGGTTCGGTATATCGGCCACCTGCGCTACGGTGGTGGTACATCTTACCATAAACTTCTTTCTATTTAAAAGGAAATAGGCGTATGGGAGAATGAAGGTATCAAATAAGCCGCGGGAGCGGACCTTCTTAACTACCTTACCGTTTTTATCTACCTCATCGGCATTGCAAAGCACTACATTTTGATACTTCGGTTCACTTAACCACGATGGTTCCTTGAAAGCTCGTATCTTGAGCGAGAAACGTTCACCATCGCCTACACCTTCCTGCACACCGTTGTAATCAAACACGTTACCCATCATATCCAGTGAATCACATGCCAGGGCATACTTGCCTGACACGGTTCGCCACTTAGATGTGCCGAAATGGTCGTAGTTGTAATCGTAAGACTGGCGGGTAGCATCGCTACCACCTCCACGCATCAATGCAACCGCAAAGCCCCAACGTGAATCGTCCTGCAACGGAGAATTGCCATCATCGGTGCTCGACGGGTCGTAGCTTTCTACGAGTGATAGTGTCTGCTGCATGTAGAAATCGCAGAAGGCAGTAGAGATAGTCTGATTGATAATCTGCTCCACAAACTCATGCTCCATATCCTCATCTACATAAGCACAGAGGATAGGCTGACTATCGGCGATGGTTACACCATATTTCTTGCCGTTGTAGGAGTCGATTGCCTCGTGAGAGCCATAGGCAGCTTCTATCTCCTTGAAATAGTTCACGTCATTGAACGGAACAGGAGTAAAATCTACCGAAATATCGTGAACAAAATCTTCGTTCTCATCGCTGCAATCTCCATATTCCACGCCCTTGAACTGACCTACCTCAAAGAGTACAGGTTTCAAGTCGGCCGTCGATGTGGCATCACTATTCACTTTTACGCGATAAGCGTTGCCAGTCTTGCGGTCGATATAGCAGTGTTTATCTCCACTACTCAGATTATGGAAGAAATCGATGTAGTCGAGATTATAGACGGTGGAGTTATCTCCACTATCGGGTGCAGGGTAATCGATGTAGTCGTAATCTGTAGAATAGTCCATGTTCTTGTTTTTACGACTATCGAATACATTCTGCCGCTGATCCTTGGCATCACTCTCTGCCGAATAGCGCATACGCACACCCGTAATCTTCTCGGTAATCGGGACCATGGAGTGGATATTGGCATGAAATGTTCTTGCCTTATTACCGCTCTTGCGCAGCACATCACGAGTAAGATAAGCTGTCACCTTCTTCTGTTCGTAATCATACGAAAACTTGATGCCAAAGGCACTTTCAAGTGAAGATATAACTGAACTTACGCTCTCGTCAGGGAAATTGCCGCTATTGGCTACCATATTGAGCACGTTTGCCTGCACCTTGAACTTGCTGATTTTAGCCTCGATACTAATACCGGTAACTTTGCCGCCATCATCACGAACCTCACCAACCTGTATATGCTCGGTGGTGCCTTCAGGTGTGTGGAGTGTTAATTCCTGCACGTCCTTATTCTCTGCCTTCACGATGTTTATCTTTCCACCGCAACCACGGCTTTCCAGCCATGAATTGATATGCTCCTGACTTTGGAAATAACCCGTCTTGATTTCACCAGCTTTCTTCTTCTTGGCGATGACTTCCGCATCGTCTTTTCGATAGTAAGTGCCATGGTGAGTGTGAAGACCAGGTTGTTTTGCACCCGTAGGGTCTTCCTCGTCGTACTGGTAGCTGACAGTATCGTAGCTGCATACGGTCGTGAAGAAGCAGAGATGCTTCAAATCCTCTATCTCCATCAATGCCTTCTTGTCGAAAGTTACGCCCAGATAGGCAAAAAGGCAATCGAGGAAATAGAGCACATAGAAGCAGATACCCGACTGCGGACGTTTTGCATCCAATACCCAGTAAGGATAAAGGTCTTCATTCGTCCAGGTGCAATCTTTTATGCTGATTACATCACTTTCGGTCTTTCCGTCATCATCTAACCCGTGATGCTTATAGCAGATACGGGCGTTACAATAGGTAGCGGCTCTGCCTGCACCATCTGTTTCACCATAAGCTGCTGCGGTATTGATATAATTGCCATTGCTGGCAATGACTGGCTCATTTACCTTGTGATTCTGAGGATAAGAACGCTCTGAAAGCTTCCGTGCATCACCCATATAATGTTGGGTAGATGTAGAAGTGTATTCATTGCAGCTTGCGGGGTAGGAAAAACCTAAAGCTTGCGGTTCCAAGACCTTGCTTACGCTTACATGGTCTGCCCTAATTTCGTGGTTTTCCGTATGATCATGCTTATGCTTGCCTCCAGTAACAAATACATCTACCTTTACTACCGGATCACTTTCTATATCCACCCTCACATTACCAATTTTCTCACCGATGATAATCTGGTCTTTGACCGGAATATCACGGCATTGCAGGTCACTGATAAGCTCGCTGAAACTCTGCGTGCTGGCATCGATGTTCATAGAGAGAGAATTACTTATCTCCTCACCATCCTGCATAACCAGGGTACCGCTTCGGAATGGCAACCCGTCGGCATTGATTCTGACAGGCAGGTGCTCCATGTTCACGGCTTTCATAGCTGCGTGAACGTCTTCGATGTTCTTTACTAGCCAGCGGTTGCCGTCTAGCGGAATAGAGAATGGATAGGAGAACATTTCCGTATCATTGAACACGGGGTTCTGATCCTCAATATCTATTGAGAAATCATCGGGGAGCGCTACCGGCTTATCATTGATTAATATAGAGAGATGTGAGTTCATTTCCTGATGTTTATTTTCTGATGTTTACTTTCTGATTTCTATCCTGGCGCTATCATAGAGGTCTATGAGGCGATGAGTGAATGTGTCGATGGTTGCCGTTCCAAAGGCATTGATCTTCTGATGCCCATGGTCGTGCAGGGTGCCATCGGTGATGAAGACTACACTCTGGTCGTAGCTTTCTGCCTCGCTGCCCGTTACCAGGTGGGCATAGTTTCGGGCGATGCCGTAACCTGCCTTGATGGTAGCCTTACTGCCATCCAATAGCTCTACCTTGCAGCCTTCATTCATTACGAGGGCGGTAGCGGCATTATGGAGGATGACGTGTGCCTTGCCTAAGACGTATATCTTTCGGGAGGAATAGAGATGGATTTCCTCGTCTGTATCGCCTACGAGGACGGTACCAGTAGGCGAGTCTTCATTATAGAAAATGCCGCCCTGGTTAATATCTGCCTTAAACTCCGGATATACTGCCCTGAAAGCATCGATTACCTGCTGCGGTACCTCGGTGATTAAGCCGTGCCAATACTTGCGCCATGCCTCGCACATATCGGGAATGCTTTGCGTGCTCTTGAAGGCATGCTGCGATTCCTGGCAGTTGCCACTCTGGGCGAGGATATTGACGCAAAGGATCTTGAAACGCTGCGTGCGCTGTTCTGGGGTTTCTTTATTCTTTGCCATTGCTTCTTTCTTTTTATTTATAGGGCAAAGATAGGAGGTTTTTTCTTATTAGGGGGGACAAAAAAGAACCCAGCGATGGAATCGCTGGGAACGGGGGTTCTGAGGGGACAGGAAAGCTTTTGCCCTTACAGGGCGCATTCTTGCTGATATGAGGACCCAGGGTGTTGCCCTGGGCTAGGAGCTGCTGCCCTTTACCTTTCCCTTCGGCCGGTGACCGTTGGTTCAGGGCGTGCTGCTTTTATGCTTCGGCATCCTCTCCTGCTTCTTCTATCGTTTTTGCGAGGATAGCTTCATAGCCGGAAAGCTCTTCTTCGGTCACGATGTCAGAAAAATCCTGGCGAAGTTGATCTATGCGCTCCTTGATGCCTTTCACTCTCGTCTGGGTAGATGGCTTATCCTTGCGAAGGATATACTTGATGCGAGCATCGGCTTCTGCCTTGTGCTTGGCGGCTGCATCACGGGCTGCCTTTACTTCCGGGCGGTCGTTGGCAATCTTCTCGGCTACCTGCTCGGAAAAACGAGGGTCACGAGATTGCGCCTTCTCGTAGAAAGGCTTAAACTGGGTACGGAGGGTCTGAGGATCCACAGTAAAGGTTTTCTTTACGTAGGCGATATACTCAGGGTCTCCAGTTTTCTCGCTCAGTCGCAGATAACACTCACCCATCTCTCTATCTACAGCCTTAAAGATTTCCGGAAGAATATCGCTTTTGATTTCTACGGCTCTTGTGGCGAGTTCGGCAATCTCATCTTCGGTATAGATGGCGCTCTTACCCTGTGAAATAGCTTTCTCATTGGCTTCTGCCATGGTCTTCGCCTGCTCCGCCTTGCTTGCCATCTCACTACGGAGGTCACGCACGGTGTTCACCTGCTCCTGAAGGGCTGTAGAAAGGAATGGACGAAGCTGCATCAGGTTTGGCATAGTGGCAGCGATACTTTCGCCGTTAGGGTTGGCTACGATACCATTATAGGTAAGCGGCTGCACGGTGGTGTCCGGTTTCAGATTAGGGAAGAGAGACTGCTTCGCCTCTTCCATGGCTTTCTGCTTCTGAAGTTCGGCATAGGCTGCCTGCTCCTGCTTGGTAGGGCGACCCACACGGCGCTTGTCGGTAGCAGATGATGATGCAGCGTTGGCTTGAGAGCTGTTGTAGCTGTTCAGATAGGCTATCATCTGTCGTGTGCGACGATGATAGTCTTTAAACTTACGTGAGTTCTCGATAAACGAGCGTGCATTACTTGCACCTTCCAGAAGAGACAATCCCTGCTCATAGGCATCTTTCTGTTCCTGGGTAAGCATTCTTGCACCGATAGCTGGTTTCAAAATGCTGATGATTTCCTGTAATGATAAATTTTCCATAAATCCTTGTTTCTGATGTTTATTTGAAAATTAAAAATATTTTTTGCCTGTTTTTGGCTTGATCCCCGATTAAACGTCAAATTAAGCGGTTTTGAAAACGCTTAATATGACATAAAACCGGAAATAAGCTTTTTTTAGCACAAGATTGGGGTGACAAAGATACGAGAACCTTTTTGGTTGTTCTCGTAGCCTTCACTGCTATCCTTGCTGCCCGATGATGAAGTGCTAGAGGCGTTACTCGTAGATGAGGAAGGAGTACTGCCTTCTGATGCGTTTTCTGCTTTGGCTGCATCGAGTTTGGCTTGCTTCTCGGCTTCCTCTTTCTTCAGTAACCGATGAATGCTTTCCCTTACGGTAATGGCATCATTATGCGCCGTAGAGCGGGTTAGCTTATCAAAACTGATAACTGATGTACGTTCCTTGAGATAGGCGGCTACCAGCTGACGTGCCTTCTTCAGCATCTTATCGTTCTCATCGGCTTGCAAGAGACGAGGTATGAAATCTTCGCCAAATGCTTCTGCCAGGTATTCGCTCTGAATGAAAAGCATATCGGGGATGAGACGCACAAACTTATCTCTGTTGCCGTAAATATCGAGATACGGCTGCAAAGACTCGCAGGTAGGGAAAAGTAGATCCCGATGATAGTAATAGTACTTACTTTCCTGCCAAAGGGTTACGATTTCCTCTATCGCCTCATGCCGTTTTGTCTCGGCTTCGGTTGCATCATCTTTACCGCTATCCGTTCCTTCTGATGAGGAACCTTGATTGCTGCCATCAGAAGGAGTACTGCCTTCTGCGCTATCGCCCGCTGCCTCGATAGACATAGGGGTATTCACTTCCTTTGCCCATCCCTCCAAGAGGGAAAGCAGGTTATTGAGCGAGGTCATTGCCGACTGGCGATAGCTTTCCTTGCCCTGCGCTATCTGCTTGTCTGTGGCTACGGCATAGTCGTTGCTGGAAGCTACGTTGATACCGGAGCCGTTCACGGAAAGTGCTTGCTTTTCGATGTTCTGTGCCATCGCATCATTCGCAATCATGCGCTGGGCATAAAGCAGAAGTTCGTTCCATGGGTCATTGACGTAGGTACCATCACCAACAGCTTCGCAGAAGATTAAAGGGGCTAGGCTCGCATACTGCTTGCAGAGACGGTCGTAAAGGGATGCTCCCAGGCGAGGCTTCAAGAAGTCCTTTTCGCTATTGTCGAGCATACCCTGCAGGTTGGCTACCTCGTCCACGGCATTGCTGGGGAGGTGGAGCCTGAGTTCTTGATTCGTGAAGAGTATCATTTTTTTTGCTTTTACGTTATTATATATGGACCAGCGATGGAATCGCTGGGAACGGGGGCGAGAGGGGGCTATGGAGCAGTTGTCGCCCCATAGGGGCTATTCCTGTCCCTGCTTTGCCACTCCGGTCTTCGAGTTATCGAGAGTGGTCAATACCTCTCTGTCTATCTGCCACACCAGGTGCTCGTCCCAATCGTTGAATCGGCTCAAAACTTCCAATGGGCGTATCATCAACTGCTGCAATGGAGCAAACTGAATTTGCTTGACCAGGAAACGCTCTCTCAGGTCGGTACCGCCCGATGATGCTGTATCGCCAGGAGTGTTACCGATGAGCTTTGCATCAAGACCCATGGCAAAGAAGATGATACTGCTTATTTCCTGCAACTCGGTCTTGTCGGCATTTGCCTGATCATTTGCCTTGGTTTCGATTTCCACGATTTCCCAAGCCTTGTGCTCCTTTCCGTCGCTGCCCGTGAAGGCAGAGGAGATGAGCGCCTGACCTGCATTATCGGGGTTTGCGAGCCATGTATTGATAGAGGTGAAGATTTCGTTCTGAATCTCACCGATGGTTTTCTTCTTCTGCTCGCCCTGCTGCTGATAGAGCTTGCTGATATAGTCCTGATGGATATAGATAACTCGGCCGATGATATTGCTGTTGCGCTTTCGGGTGAGGCGGTCATCCACGATGGTGAAGGCATACTCAAAAATGCTGCCGGCAAAGATGGAGTGCCAAAGGGCATCGGCATAGTATGGACCGCCGAAATCTCTTGGTGACATGATGAATCGGGTAGGACGTTTCTTGCGGCTTACCTGCTTCTGCCGTGCCTCACGAATATTGCGCTGCAAATCCTTTACGGCTGATGTGGTAGGGAGATAGGGGATAGCAGCTATCTTGCGGTCTTCTTCTTTCTGTACGCCGATGTATTGGGTAGGGTCGAGCCACTGATTGCTCACGTAGGCATAGTTGATGCGGTAGTTCTCGTCCATGCGCTCCAATCGGGTGGTGAAGATGCTGCGATGCTTCAGACCGATCACCTTCGGGGTCCACTGGGCTGTAGGAACGGCTTTGCCGTTCTCGTCGAGGGAACGCTGGTTAAGCTGGAGTTCTACAAAGCACTGCGACATCAAAGCCATATCTCCTGCCAGGTCGAGGAAGGTCTGCATCAGGTCGTTGTTTTCTAAGAAATCACGAAGCTGGGCATTGGTTTCTTCCCATTTGTGGAGTGCTTCTTTCAGAGATTTCATCTCCTCGCTATCCTCTTCTTCGGTGGATAAGACCTGCGATGGAAAAACGGTATACGGAGACTCTGACTGCTGAGACTGCTCTTGCTGAGACTGCTGTTCGTTCTGACGCTTGGCTTCGGCGGCTGCCTCTTCCTTGGCTTTGAGGTCGGCTATCTGACCTCGGAGAAGAACTCCTGCGCTCTCGTAGGGGATATACTTCTCTGTGATATTTCCACCTACGTACTGGGTGTAATGATACTTGGCTGCGGGACCGCGACCTACCAGTATCTTCTTGATGTAATCTACTCCTGCTGCCGTGAAAGGCGACATACGCGAGAGCATCCAGATCAGGTTTGGCAGTCGGTTGGCCATACCCCATTCCATAAAGCCTAAGCCTTCAGTACCTACGCCTTTAGGTTTGCCCAGGTTCTCGCCGCCACTCGATGCAAAGATCGTGGAAACCTGCTGCCGTGCTGCAGAACCGCCTGCATCGCCACCGCTTGCCGACATTCCGGCTGTGGTAAGGAGCATACTGTGAAGGTAGTCGTTCCAGGAAAAGACCTTATTGCCGCTGTTCTTAGGCGACGTAAAGGCATCCGGGCGAACGGCTACATAGCCTGCATCTTTCAGCTCCTCACTTCGATTTTGGAGCTGCTGCAGGTTGGTTACTCTGTTTTTGTTTTTGCTTGCCATTTTTTTTGCGTTTCTTTTTTATATGTTATCCTGAATGTAATGGAAAGAGAGAAGGGTGGCGATATACGCACGCCCGCTTTTCTCTTATTTCTGAGTGTAAAGTTAGGGATTTTTATAGTTTTAGTGGGGACAAAGAGGGGAGGGGACCAGCGACGGAATCGCTGGGGACGGAAGCTAGAGGGGGATAAGGACATAGGCTACATTACCGGAAATGATGGAATAGGCGGGATAGGTGGGGGTATTATCTTAATCATATTCATATATTACATAAGGCGATGTATCACCCAAACCATCTTGATTGGTATAGCTATCGCCGCTATTGAATTGGGTTACTGCATTCGCAATATCCTTGCGTGGGCGATTGAGAACCTTGCCTTTATGGTCTCGGGACCATCCGATATAATGCTTTTCAGTCATATCTTAATAATAACATTGTATGCTGCCCATGGTTGTCATACAGCCCTCCCCATCCGTCATATCTCGATGATAGGGCGGTAGAGTAGCCTTCTAATCGTGGGCATAAAGCCTGGAATCGTTTTACGAAAGGGATAACATTATTCATACTCTAACAATATTTTCGGTTTATCTACATCATGCCCTTTGCCAACCCCACAAAGGCATAAAGCGATACCTTTTGGGTGAACGATAATGCCGTTTTGGGATGGGCTATAAGAGCCGAGGATGATGGGGCGATTATTATTCATAGTTCTACTGCTACGTAATAATGGTTTCTACTGCTCACACCAGCGAGGATGGTATAGATGATACTCCCCCCGAATTGCTTGTTATAGGTATCAACCCATAGGGCGTGAGAAGGACGAAAACCGCGTTTATACATCAATTCTAGACGAACGTTCTTTTTAAGCATACTCAAGTATAATACCTGTTGCATCAAACCCATCACGTTTTGTGAAGAGAAAATTGCGAACACCCATTTTAAAGTAATTGGCTTTTATGGTATGAGACACAACGTAATACCCCCCCACATAAACCGGATTGATGGCTTTTTTATTCAAACTCATATAGTACTACTGTCATAGGATAATGCGCAAGCGTAAGGATATTGGTGGGTCCTATTGACTCATAGCGAGTTGTTAAGGTGGCTGCACATTCTCCGTCTGTTACGTTTACTGCCTGCTGATACCCCCCCCTAATCATAGGCGAAGGCTTCGCAACATGGGTTAAACTGCAAATCATTTTCTCTCCAAAAACTGATGATACATACTTTCCAACTTAGGATTTGAAAACTTGCCGTTCTCTTTCCAATCATTGAATAATGGCATGATAATATCTTCGTGAGCGGAAGAAAGCTGTTTCTGTAGTTCTTGGGGAGTGCAATGCCAAAGATGCGTCTCTTCCAGATAAAGGGTGAGGATGGCTTTCAATGCCATCGCATTCTCATGGCTCGGCTCTATCTCAAACTGATGGAAGACGCAGGTATCTTTATCATTTGCCTGAAGGAACTTGCTGACGGCTTCATCTTTCAGGAAAAATCTTGTATCTACTTCTTCCTGCAGCACATCTTCCAACTTTCTCTTCAGCGGAACTGGGTCGGGAAACTGGTAATCGAAGGCTACATCTTTTCTCATTGAGAGACAGAAAACACGGTCGCGATTCTGCGGAACGCCATAGTCTTTGGCATTGAGGCGTGCCCATCGGCTTACGTAGCCGAGAGAAGAGAGTTTATCAAGCCACTTCTGAAAATCGGGCATGAACTTTTCGCTTACCAGGGCTGCCACGTTCTCCTGGAGCAGATACTTCGGCCGCAATACTTCTACCGCATCGGCTACTCGCCACAATAATGCCGAGCGGGTATCGGAACCTTCCTTCAAGCCCATCTGCTTGCCGGCTTGCGATATATCCTGACAAGGTGAGGAATAGGTAAAGAGGTCGATTTCTTGCCCCCACACATGAGTCTTTACCTGCTGCCAGTCGATTTTGGTTATATCGCCCAAAGCTTTATCGGCAAACTGCGGAAAGATGAGGTCGTGCATCTGACAAGCGTATTTGTCTATATCGCTCCAGCCTACGCACGTCCAACGGAAATCAGGGTGCTGCTGGGCGAGGACATCGGCTGCCATCAACTGCGAGTCGTAACCGGAGAAGGTGGTGAGGATAAGTTTCTCACCATCGTTCTTATCTACCGGATAGGTCGGCAGTTGGTCTTCTGGGAAGAAATCGGCAAAGAAAGAAGTTTGCGCCTCACGCTTCGGTTCTTTCGGGTACCATAATTGTTGATAGATGGCTACAAGTACATCTACCACAATGGAGTTGCCCGCCTGCTTGTATTGCTGACTGGCTGATACTGCCATATCTTCTGCCTTTCCCTTGCTCTTATAGCCAGCTACTCGCTCGGCTGCCTGGGCATTGGTACTCTGCATCGTGCGGATCACATCATCTCGCACACCCATGAATTACTCATATTCCTTTATCAGAAAAACGTTTGCCTTGACGCAACGACTCAAATTCCATAAAGGGCCACTATTGAAATCCTTTGTACATTGAGTGAATACCCCCCCGTATTCGGGAAATGATAATCTATCTTTCTGCTACTCATATTCTACCATAATTGCCCCACCCGTAGTGCCATAATTACCCAACAACAAGGTTTGGGAACCAAACTTGTAATACCCTGCCAAAATAGTTGCTACACAACCATCGCTATCAGTATTGAGTACTATCTGCCTCATTTGCTTCTCCTTATCTTTTCCATTTTCTCATTCTCTTTAGATAACCTTTCCAGGTGTTCTAGAACCAGGGAATAGGATTGGGTGTTGACCTGATCTTCCGTTAGACCGGCATACTTCTGCATCGTGGCGGTGGTGGCGGTGTAGATCTCCATCGGAGTTTGCGGCTTGGTGTTGTTAACCTTCTGCACCTTAAATACGTGAGGATAGCGATGGGCTAGGGTGTGCATGATGCCACTCCACCAGAAGAGGATGACCTGCCAGTTGGCTTCGGGGTAATTGACGAAATAATCTACGTTCTCGGTGAACTGCTTCGACTCGTAGTGAAAATCGTATTTCGTGATGCCTGTTGTCGGATCGACGTACTGGGTGGTGGTATTGAAGATGGTGGCAAGGAACATGTTTCTGGCACTGGCTACGCTCTCGGATTGTATCTTGAGTTGTTCCTCGGTGAACTTATCCATCTTCTTCATCTTTTCCAGGTTATTGCTCAAACGGGTGTAAGTCTGCATCATATCGCTGGCAAAACGGTATTGCTGCCAGGAGAAGCCATCGAGGTCTGGGTTCGGACCACGGAAGGTTTTTGCGCAGACTTGGTACCACTTGGATTTCTGACGGATAGACGGATAGGGAAAGCGGGTGAGGAAATTGCCGCTATCTGCATCCAGCCAGTCGAGAAGACCTGCGCCCTGAGCGATATACTCAGGGGAGGTCTTATCATTGGTCTTGGCTTTCGGGGAGAGCCAATAGTTGAGCTGCCAAAGGTAAAGAGGGAAGCTGCTGTTCTTGTTGGGACCAGCGATGGAATCGCTTGGAACGATGGCTAGACCGGAGCGCTGCTTCTGAGGGGCTACGCTTACATAATAGCACTGCTCTTCAACGGGCTGGCGAGGGTCGGGATATACATCAACCTTCAAGCCTGTGAAGAGGAAGAAGACGGCTATCTTCACCTTCTGCATATCGAAGGGGTGATAGCGGTCTGCCTTGGATTTCTCTATCTGCTCTAGCATGATGAGGGCAATCTGCTCCAGCTGGGAGGGAGTGCATTGGTTCCAACCCTTGGGAAGGGTGAGGTTTATCTGTTCTTGCATATTCTTATATATTAAGAGAGGACCAGCGATAGAATCGCTGGGAACGGTGACTAGAATGGCAGGTCGCTGTTCGGATCATCATAACCTGGCATTGATGAATAATCATTGCCTCCATCTGCTGGCGGTACATAGGCGGTAGCGTTGCCGACGGCTCCGTAGGCTTGCTGTGGATACGTCTGCTGCTGGGCGGTAGGCTGTGGCTGATAGAGGCTGGCGATGCGCTTATTCATGCGGGTGCGGATTGCCTTGAAGAGATGAGTGTTCTCGTCGTTGAAATCCTGATTTACGATTTCAGGGTCTCGCTCCTTGTTGGCTTCCTTTACCTGCTCTACGAGCTTCGGAAATGCCTTGGCTACTGCTTTGACGTACTCAGTGGAGAACGAGAGCTGCATTTCGTGGGTTGGTACGCTGATGTTGGTGTCGCCACGCTCGGCTGCGCTCTGGCGAATCTTATTCTTGTATGCCTCATTGAAAGGCCAGATGTTGACTCTCAGTTTAGCCTGAGTTTTACTTGCATCATTCTTTGATGTATCTACTCGAATTTCGTTCACATCGATAGGAATGCAGACGTAAGGACGCTTTGCATTCTTCTCATCGATACCTACTAAGACCTTTGCTCCATTCAGAGCTAAAAGGTCAATGTTTCCATTGTAACTTGCCATAAATCTTTTATATTTTGATTTTAAAAACTTATTTTCTTTCCGCCATTAGCGATAAGACTGCCGTAACTGATGGCACTGAGCCGACGGAGCCAGCCTGCCTCGAAAACCTTCTGACTAGGGTGCTTGGCTATGATGCCGGCGATGTATTGCTTGCGGCGTGCCTTGATGCGCTCGAAGAACTGCTTGGGGTTCTGACTATTGAGGGCAGCGAGGGTTTTCTTGCCTACGATGCCATCGGCTGTTACGCCTAACATGGCTTGCACGATGGTGATGCCAGGGGTACCGCTGCTCCATACCCAATCTACCAGGATGTTGGCGATGCTCTGGTCTTTGATACCGTCGGCTTTCCATCGGTTCCAGTAGCAACGGCGAAGGATGGAGATAGCATCGGCTTTTGTGATAAGCTTCACGTCCTTTGCGTCTATGCGGCCATCATTATTCTTGTCGTAGCCTTGGGCCTGCCAGGTTTTGATGGTTACACCCATGTTGGTAGGACCGCCCTTGTCATTGGGGTGGTTGACGTAACCTCCCTCGAAAGAGAGGATGAAATCTGCAAGAGGTTGAATCTTTGCCATATCTTTTCTGTTTTATCGTTTTTATTCTGATGGCAAAGATAGCAAATGCTAAAAAGATGATGGGGACAAAGAAAGCCTCCCTGCGGCTTTTGTAGGCGCAAAGAGGCTTCAAAAAATGTTATCCCAATCTTTTTACTTTTAATACTTGCACTCGCTAGTGCGAAATACATATTACCTACATCAAAACAAACTACATCGTAGCGTGAGCGGACATATAGTCCCATATCTTGGTACAATCGTCTTCTTCGGGTTGCCAGTCTGCATCCTGGAAATAGAAGAGATAAGCTGCCTTGATAATTTCATCTTCTGTCATATCGCTGCACAGGTCAGCGTACATGGCATTGAAGGCAACATACTTATCCCAATCGTTCACCTTTTCAGGGAACTTCATGCCCTTGGTGGCATTCGCTATCTGCGATTTGGTCCAATGCGCCCCAGTCCCTACCAATTCGCCATTCTCACCTTTCTTGCTGTACACAAGATGGCAGACATCATGGTTGGCCATTTTCTCACTGTAATGGCGATCATAGAACACTGCGTGCTGGTGACGGAGGATGCACCAGTACAATTCCGAATTTGTTTCCTCCAGGGAGGCGAGGTCGCAGCTCAACTGCTCCATCGCCTCCATCATCTTCTTCTCGGTAGCCACGCCGTGAGCACGGGCTTGATCTATCAACTGAATATACTTCATCGTCTTTTACCTTTCCTTTTGTTAGTGGATAGTCATGCGATGGTGAGCGTTAAAGGAGCATCGCACACGAAAGTCTTACTGCAGGAGCAGCAGGCTACCTTGACAAGACGGTTTTTCACGCTGCCAAGAGATGTGGTAACGTTAGTGATTGCCGTAGCAGAGAAAACAGGAATGGTGAAATCCTGACTTACTACCTGCGAGCGGGTGCAGCAGGAGCCGCAGTTACAAGGCACATAACTGATAACACCCTCTAAGTGAATGGTTATGAGATATTGCGAAGTACCCACGTTGGCAATACTCTTTACAGAGAACTGAGGGTTGAAAACCGGAGTCTCGTCCACGCATGAAGGAGCACAGAGCTGCTGCGTGATATTTACATCATAATAGGGAGCAGTGGCGGTTGCACCTACTGCAAGCGTAGCCATGATGCAGGCTGGAATTGTTCTTTTATTCATAGTCTTTTCTGTTTTAATAGAGCGACGACTTCACCGCCGCATTAATGTTTCACCTGATAGCCCTGGGTCTTCTCTACCGGAAGGTTCTTCTGAAGAAGGTCGGCGAGTTCGTCAAGATCCTCCTCGTCAAAGGTTATCACACCCTCCAGGATAGAGAGCGGTCCTTTGTAGCGAAGCTGCTCTACCACATCGTGCGCCATCTGCGGAATACTCTCTTCGGGAATGTTCCCGAAATACTTGGCGAGCATCGGAGTGACAAGCGCATTGACCACAGGCTGAATCATCGGTTCTATATCGGCTTGCAGAGAATAGTTGCCGCTCACCAGTCCCATGCTGCCGATAGTAGCCTGGAGAGACTGGAGCATAGGCAAGTGCATCAGATTGCCAGCCGCTATCTGAGAGATGGCAGGGCGTGCCCATTCGGACACCACCGCTGCCAGGATTTGCGAGTTCTTGTAATCCATATCGTTTCTTCCTTTTATCCGAAAATACGGTTACTGATTACAAGCGCATCCGCATCCCATCTGACATACATTGCCCGATGGAATCATCAACTTAGTAACACTCGTGAGTGAAGCCACCTGCGATTTCAGCACGTCGATATTGGCGTTGGCAGCGGCATTATATGCCATCTGCTGTGCGTTGACCGCCTGCTGTGCATCCTTGTTGGCATCCACCTTGTTTTCGAGCTGGCGAATCTTACCGTCAAGATACTGAGTAACATCTACCATCTTCTTGTCGGTATAGTTCTCACTCTTCTGGATAGCAAGCTCCGTCTTCAATGTAGAGTTCTCCTGAATAAGGTTGGTCTCACCCTTGGTTACAAAGCGTGCATCCGGGTCACTCGGATTGGCAGTCATGCCATTGTTGCCTCTACCGAGGTTAAACAAGGATGCACCGCCACCCAGCAAACTGGTAGCCAAACCTGCGATACCAAGTCCAAGGGCGGTATTACCAAGCCCTTTGCTGGCAACATCATAGTTGCCATCATTCGTTTTTACCTGCATAGTTTTTTGTATTTAAATTCTTCCAAAATCGGAATCGTATGCAAAGGTAACATGAATGAAGTAACCAGAAAAGTGATTTTTATTAGATGTTCTTGCGGATAAATCATGAAGCAGGAACACTAATAGACAGATAAGAAAAAGTACAAACGTGCAAAAGTACATAAGTACAAATGTACTTTGGTACTAAACTATATAGTTTCTTCCAAAGCCTTGATATACGGGATGGCTTCGTCCCTGATAATATCGAGGAAGAGTTGTGCAGAACGCTTCATGGGTAAATCCTTCATCCAGTGGGCATTGCTCATCAGTTCTTCTCCTATACCATGGATAGGACGGGCTATAAGGGTAGGGTGGTTCTTCAGATACAGCTTCGGCATAAAAGTAACCAGGTGAGTATCTTCTATGATGGCAAGGTCTTCGTCGGGGTCGCTGAGGATACACTTTACGCTTAATTTGGTGAGATCATTCTGCAAATATTGCTGAAAAGTGTTGAAAACACGTTCGCCTACATCGGGCATGATGATGCCGTGCTTCAGCAGGTCATCGTATGTTACCTTATCTTTCCTGGCAAGAGGGTGTGTGTTTCTCATAATGGCACAAATACTGAATGGGATGCATGGCTGGCTCTCGATGCCCTCGTTGGTATAGGCTTCGTTCATCGTAAAAGCGAGATCCAGCATGTGGTCTCGCAACAGGCGGTTCAGGCTCGTTGCCTTGGAAAATTCGGCATTCACCCTTACGTTAGGGTATCGCTCCATGAATATAAGTGCAGCCACACGGATATAGGGTGCGATAAAGGAACCTACACCGATGCGCAGTTCTCCGGTCATGCAGTTGTTGAGTGCATTGATATGCTCCTTGCAGTCTTCCGCCAACTTCAGTATTTCCTTGGCACGGGGCAGAAGTGCCTCCCCGTTCTCGGTGAGCATGATGCTGTGCGATGTGCGTATCAGCAGCTTGCATCCCAGTTCATCCTCCAGAGCCTTGATGTGCTGACTGATGGCGGATTGGGTGACAAAGCATCGGGTGGCGGCGATACTGAAAGAAAGCGTCTCTGCCACATACACAAACGAACGTAAATGTCTTAGTTCCATAATCTCTTACTCTTTAAAATACATTATAT
>ERZ1034882.251-NODE-251-length-30401-cov-12.368747_pt1 | contig 30401 bp, 30 predicted proteins | sample MGYA00520606_ERZ1034882 | MGnify/ENA primary metagenome ERZ1034882 (study PRJEB33766, sample SAMN09781726) | gut metagenome | biome: gut microbiome | host: Homo sapiens | place: Madagascar | study: EMG produced TPA metagenomics assembly of the PRJNA485056 data...
AAAAGAGAATGTAAAATATTACAAACGTAGGTTTGATACGGCGGAAATGCTAGCAAAAGAATGTATGAAGCTTGAGATTGGAGCCAGGGAGGAGATTGCCAGAGCGGCAGCAGTCAACCAGGAGACAATGCGGTACGTGACGGCGCTGGCCAAGCGGCTGATCGGGAAAGGACAGGAAATCTCATTGAGCCTGGAAGAAATCAAGGCAGCAGATGAAAGTGAGCTGGAGGTGGAACCGGTGCTGGATAAGGATGGGAAAATCCAGTGCATCAAAATCCGAAGAGAAAAAAGCAAATACATTGACGAGAAGCACAAAATATGATATAAAGGAATTGTCCAATACATTGGATGCTATGTATTGTGGTATCCCTAGCAATTCCAGGGATCGCGGATTGAAATAATAGGTATAGTTATCAACAAAAAGAAAGAGCAGGAATACCTGCTCTTTCTCGTTTACGCGTTTTTTCCGGCGCCGTAGCACTCGTGGAAACTATCCACGAGTGCAGCCAACTGCTCGGGAGAAAGCTGCTCCCGCAATTCTTCCGGAATCCACTTGTAACTCTCCCGGAAAGTATCCGGGAAGCGGCCGATCTTGCTGAGCTTTTTGACAAGCTCGACCTTATACATCCGACCGAGCTCATCAAGGGTGATATCCACGTCATCGACTACCTGGCGGCCTTCTTCTGTCAGGATGCCCATTGCATCCTGAATCTTTACTCTTCCAACCCCTTGGATGTACATGACACCACCTCCTATGCAAATCTGCCCGTCTTAAGGCCACAATAACGATTCCCGTCGTCACCCCAGAAAAAGATGGCGCAAGGGTAAGATTGCCGCAAACATTCTTCCCCGTATTCGGTTACGGGTTGAATGTTGACCGGGCAGTCATAGCCAGCAACCGCATAGGTTCCGGCCTCTTCCGCCTGCTCCAGGGTTTCCAGTTCCGGGATTTCCTGCGCTCCATATCTGGGGCTCAAAATAGCTTTCTTCATTCTTCTTCCTCCGCGGGGTAATATTCCTGTACAAATTTTTCTACTTCATCCGCCGTCATGAGCCCTCCGAATTCTTCTGCCATGATGCGAATCTCCGTGGAAGCAATGGCATCCCGGGCGCGTTCGGACAGATCAAGACGATCAAGGAAATCCATAACCTGCTCATTAAGGGTTACAAGATCGGCACCCCCCTTATTGACGATTCGCGAAATTTCGTTTACACTCATATCCTCGTACTTTTTCATCTATTAATTCTCCTTTCTACGCACTCGACAATGAATGCGTTCAAACTTTTTCCTTCGGCCTCTGCGGCCGCTTTGTATTCAGCCTTCTTTCCCTTCGAGACCGTGATATTCAAGCGATCATAGTTATTCGCTATGTACTTGTTCACAGCTCTTTGGGATGCTTTAGTTGCACCTGACATTCAAGCACCTCCTTTAAATACATAATATCACAACAATATATTTGTGTAAATATACATACTGCACAAATATATTTACTAAAATATAATACAATAGAATCATCAAGAATAGGAAAACAAAAAAACAGGAGGAAAGGGAAAATATGGAGAAATACTATATAAGCTATAATGATTATTTTGGATTTTGCGTGGTTGAAGAAATTGGAGGAAATGGAAGAATTGTATTTGCAGGAAGTATTGAGGACTGCAATAGAAAATGCATCGAACTGAACGAAAAATAAAAAAAGAGTATAAAAGCAAAGCGGGGACAGGCTCCCTGCTTTTTTTACGCGGTAAAAGGGAGAATAAAAAACGAACATCAGATAAAATGATTGAGAAGGAGGTGACCGCCGGTGTGACAAAGGAAGAGACAAGAAAAAAGAAAAATGAAGCGCTGATTATGTACAAAAAAGGAAAAAAGCTTGTCGAGATCGCTCAGATTCTCGGAATCCCAAACGGGACGATCCGCCGGTGGAAATGTGAGGATGGCTGGGATGGCGAACGTTCGGCCAGAAAAAGCGAACGTTCGGAAAAGAAAAAGCAAAAACCCATTAAAGAAGAAAAGAGGGAAAAGGCTCGCGATCTGGATATTACAGAAAAAAGAGAGCTTTTTTGCCTGTACTACGTAAAATACCGCAACAAGGTAAAGGCATACCAAAAGGCTTTCAGCTGCTCATATGAAACGGCGTGCGGAAACGCCTCTAATTTATCGAAAAATATTGATGTAAAAGCAAGAATTGACGAACTATTAAGAGATTTGCATGAAAATATAGAATTCTCAATACAGGACATAGCACAAAAACAGATAGATATAGCCACGGCGGACATCAAGGATTTTGTAAATCTGGACGACGGGGTGGTGGTGCTACGGGATGCGGATGAGATAGACGGGACGCTCATCAAATCCATAAAAAATACAAAGTTTGGCATAGAGGTGCAGCTAAAAGACAGCCAAAAGGCGCTGGAATGGCTGACAACAAACAGACCAAAAGAGACAAAAGCGACAGAAAACAGGATAGAGATCACAAAAAGAAAGGAGAGGCCAGATGGTCATATGGACACCGCAGTACAAGCAGAGCCTGTTCATGGAGCGCTGGGAAGATGAGGCATTATACGGCGGGGCAGCAGGCGGCGGGAAGTCGGACGCCCTTGTGATTGAGGCGCTGCGCCAGGTAAACATCCCAAATTACAAAGGACTGATCCTGCGGCGTACATACCCGCAGCTGTCAGAGCTGATAGAAAAGTCACAGCAATATTACAAACCGGTGTGGCCGGAAGCAAAGTACAACACCCAGGAGCACACATGGAAATTCCCGTCAGGGGCAAAGGTAAAGTTCGGCTCCTGCCAGTACGAGCAGAACAAATATGATTATCAGGGGCAGCAGTACGATTTTATTGGATTTGATGAATTAACCCATTTTACACAGAGCCAATACGAATACATACTGACGAGAAACAGAGCCTCCGGCCCGGGAACGGAAGTATATTCCAGGTCTACAGCAAACCCTGGGGGCGTGGGCCATGGCTGGGTAAAAGAAAGATTTGTCTCTCCGGCCAAGCCTATGACGACGCTATGGGAGAAAGCAACGGTCAGGTTACCAAACGGGAGCACGAAAGAGGTAGAGAGGAGCCGCATCTATGTACCGGCTACCATATTCGACAACCAGAAGCTCTTGGACAACAACCCGGCCTATTTGGCGGACTTAGCCATGAAGCCGGAAGCGGAAAGAGAAGCGCTACTTTACGGAAACTGGGACAGCTTCGAGGGGCAGGTATTTACGGAATGGGTAAATGACCCAGACCATTACACAGATCACAAATACACCCACGTCATAGAGCCTTTCCAGGTGCCGTCGTACTGGAGGTTTTACCGGGGGTTTGACTTTGGATACGCAAAACCTTTTTCCGTCGGCTGGTACGCAGCGGATCCAGATGGATGCATGTACAGGATAAGAGGGTGGTACGGATGCAAACCAAATCAGCCAAACACAGGAATCATGATAGACCCGCACGAGATAGCGCGGGGCATAAGAGAGGTAGAAGAAACGGATGAAAACCTAAAAGGCAGGAAGATCAGGGCGATTGCAGACCCGTCCATATTTGACAGATCAAGAGGGGAATCTGTAGCAGACCAGATGATGCAGGAGAGGGTTTACTGGGAACCGGGGGACAACACAAGAATTGCCGGAAAGATGCAATATCACTATAGATTGGCCTTTGATAAAAAGGGAAAGGCCATGTTTTACGTGTTTAACACCTGCAAGGATTTTATCCGCACCATCCCGTCGCTGGTATACGACGAGAAGAAGGTGGAGGATATCGACACAACGCAAGAGGATCACATTTACGACGAGTGCAGATATGTGCTTATGGCAGACCCCATCAAGCAAAGGAAAAATGAAATGAAAAAAGATGAATACGGCGACGATCCGCTGGATCTGCGGCCGAGAAAAGGAGTGAAAGGATGGCAGATGTAGAAAAGAAAGAGAAGCAGGAAGAGGCACAGCAGGGCCGAACCGGCGTCGTCACGGACGAAGACGTAAGAAAACTGTATGAGACATTCCGAAGATACAGCGAAGGGAAGCAGGTTTTAGATCAGAGGATCAAATCTGCAGAATCGTGGTATAAGGCGCAGCACTGGAAGGAGCTGCACAAAGAGCAGGATGAACCGGCTAGCGCTTATCTTTTTAACATGCTCATCAATAAGCATGCAGATGCCATGGACAACTTCCCGGCGCCCAATGTGCTGCCGCAGGAAGAATCTGACCAAGAGACGGCCAACATGCTCTCAAAGATCATTCCGACGATTTTGGACAAGTGCAACTACGAGAAAGCATATTCGGATGGTTGGTGGAGCAAGCTAAAGACAGGAACGGCAGCTTTTGGCGTGTTCTGGAATCCGGGGATAGACAATGGCCTGGGGGATGTGGACGTAAAAGAAATTGACATGCTAAACCTTTATTGGGAACCGGGCGTGCACGACCTAGAACAGTCAAAGTATGTGTTTGTGACAGCATTAAAAGACAATGACGACCTGCTGGCGCAATACCCATTCCTGGAGGGGCCGGGAACAGATGAAACACCACAAACCCATTATGATTCCGAGGATTACGTGGACAGAACCAACCAGACATCCGTGTATGACTGCTATTACAAAAAGCAAATAGGCAGCAGGACAGTGATCCACTATATCAAGTTTATCGAGGGACATCTTTTGTACGCCTCAGAAAATGACGAGAATTGTGTGAATGGATTTTATGAAAATGATGAGTACCCCATCAAACTGGATGTGATGTTTCCGGAAAAGGAAACCCCGGCAGGGTTTGGATATCTGGACGTGATGAAGGATCCGCAGATGTTTATCGACAAGATGGACGGCATCATTCTCCGGCACGCAAAAAGAACCTCGCAGCCCAGATGGTTTGTGACAGATGGAGTAGGGCTGAATGAAGAGGAGTTTTTGGGAGAGGGGCCGATTGTACATGTGCAGGGCGCCGTATCGGATGATAGGCTGCGGCAGCAGCAGCTGGCGGGGCTGGATTCCGCGATTTACAACCGGCTGGCCGGAAAGATAGACGAAATCAAAGAAACATCCGGAAACACGGATTACGCCCAGGGAACAACGTCTTCTGTCACGGCAGCATCTGCTATTGCGGCATTGCAGGAGGCATCAGGAAAGCTGTCAAGGGATATGATCCGCATGACGTACAACACATTCTCGTGTCTGGTGAGATTGGTGATTGAGCGGATCAGGCAGTTTTACAACGAGCCGCGGACATTCCGCGTAATCGGGGACAACGGAGAGACCGAGTGGCCACAGTTCTCAAACCAGATGATGAGGGCGCAGCCGCAGAATGCAATAGCAGGAGTAGAATTCGGCGAAAGAAAACCGACATACGACATTAAGGTATCTGCGCAGAAAGCATCACCATACAGCAAGGTGGCCCAGAATGAGCTTGCAAAAGAGCTGTATTCCGCCGGGGTATTTAACCCGGAACTGTCGGATCAGGCGCTTGCCATGCTGCAAATGATGGATTTTGACGGGAAAGACCTCGTGATACAAAAAGTAGCACAGAACGGAACCATGTACCAGCAAATCCAGCAGTTGCAGCAGACGGTAATGCAGCTGGCGACCATTGTAGATGCGCAGAACGGATCAACGATCGCCCAGAACGTAGCGGCATCCATGGGGCAGGGACAGCCACAGGCCGGGCAGATGGCAGCGGGATCGACAAGCACAAACTCCTTGGGTGATCCTGTTGATACAAAGGGGATAGTGGCAAATGCCAAAGAAAAGGCAGCATCAAGAGCCAGCGTATCGTAGGAGGAAGCATGACACATATAAAAACGAAATACGAAGGAGCGAATATGCGAATCACAATGACCGGACATGCCGGGTACAATCCGGGGAATGACATTGTCTGCGCAGCAGAATCTATCCTGATGAGAACGCTCTTGGAAGGTTTAGAGGAAGCAAGTACCAAGTACGATGAAAAAGAAGCATATGTGGAAATTGTGGCGCCGGTGAATCCGGTGAACATACTGATCTGGGATACGATAAAAAAAGGGTATCAGCTTCTGGAAAAAAAATATCCACAAAATGTAAAATTGCACAGGTAAAAGGGAGAAATAAATAAAAACGTGTGAAATAATGAAGTTGACATGAAACTCATGTCATACAATCCATTTTAAATTACCCCCTCACCAGGAGGGAGGCGACGCCTCCCTCCGAAATGAAAAAGACACTTCGGAAAGACGATGTATGGCACTTCGGAAAGACGATGCATGACAAGCGGAAAGGCGCGAAAAGAATGAAAGACAAGTTATTAACCTTCTTTGATGGAGAAGGGACAGGCAGTGAAAGTGGTCAGGCCGCCGCTGACCAGACAGGCAGTGAAACAACCCGGCCCGCCACCGAGGAGACAGAAGAAGATCTCGATGCGGACTTTGAGGCTCTGATTAAAGGCAAATACAAAGCCCAGTATGATGCAAGATTCCAGCAGGGAATCAATGCACGACATAAAGATTACATGCAGAACAAGCAGCAGCTGGAATCCTTAAATCCGATGCTGGACATGCTGAAAGAAAAATACGGCGTGTCAGATGTAAGTGAGCTGCAGAAAGCCATCATGGACGATGACTCCTACTATGAGCAGGAGGCCATGGATCGCGGAATGACGGTGGAACAGCTCAAATACATGAAGCAGATGGAACGGGAGAATAAAGCCTACAAGGCCCGAGAGCAGGAATCCATCCAGGAACAGATGCAGCGCGAGAAGATTGAAGGATGGCTCCGGCAGGAGACAGAATTTAAGCAAAAAGCGCCGGAGTTTTCTTTGAGAGCAGAGCTTGCGAACCCGGAATTTGAGCGCCTGCTGGCAGCAGGGGTCAACGTAGAGACTGCATTTAATGTCATCCACCAGGATGAGATCATGAGCGGAGCCATGAATTATACCGCAAAAAAAGCAGTAGAAAAAACAGTAAACGACATAAAAGCAAGAGGAATGAGACCATCAGAAAATGGTCTGGGCACAACAGCCGCAGAACAAAAAAGAAAAACGGTTGGAGAAATGACAGGCAATGAAATCCTTGCAATGGCCAAAAAGGCAAAGAAAGGAGAGAAGATCTCATTTTGAATGCGGAAGGGAGACACATGAAAAACAAATTATTTTTGATTGACGGAACGCCGGAAAAACTCCTGACATTCTTTGCTACAGGAGAAAACACAACGACAGACATCAATGCGACGACAACAGACACATTGTCGCTGGAGATGAAAACATACTACGACAAGCTGCTTATCGAGCTGACTGGCCCAGCGCTGGTTCACGATCAGTTTGCACAGAAAAGAAACATTCCTAAAAATGGAGGAAAGAAGATTGAATTCAGAAAATTTGATTCACTTCCGAAAGCATTAACACCGCTGACAGAGGGCGTGACACCAAAAGGAAAGAAGATGTCCGTAACTGATATCACGGCAGAGGTATCCCAGTACGGAGATTACATTTTACTGTCAGATGTGATTCAGATGACGTCGATTGACCCGGTTGTCGTGGAGGCAACGGAAAAGATCGCGAAACAGGCAGGAAGAACATTAGATACCGTCACGAGGGAAGTAATCAACGCGGGAACAAATGTGCAGTATGCAGGAGGAGCGGAATCCAGATCTGCACTGACGGCGGCAAATGTTTTGACCGTTAAAGAAATCATGAAAGCGGTAACGACATTAAGAGGAATGGATGCGGAGCCGGTAGATGACGGCTTTGTGGCAATCGTTCATCCGTATGTGGAGTTTGACCTGATGAGAGATGAAGAATACAAAGAAATGTTTAAGTACACAAAACCGGAACCGATGTACAAAGGGGAGATTGGGAAATTTGCAGATGTGAGATTTGTAAGATCCACAGAGGCAAAGATCTGGAACCTGGAAGGAAATGGAGTTTCCGTGTTCTCCACGCTGGTGATCGGAAAGAATGCATATGGCACTACGGAAGTAGAGGGCGGAGGGCTGCAGCACATCATGAAGCCATTGGGAAGCTCTGGCGCGGCAGATCCGTTGAATCAGAGATCAACAGTAGGATGGAAAGCGTTAAAAACAGCGGTGATACTTGTGCAGCAGTACATGGTAAGGATTGAGAGCTCCGCTTCGCAGTACGCAACAGCGGCGGCAAACTAAGGAGGGGTGAAGATGCCGACGAAGACAGAATCAAAAACAGAAGAAACAAAGGTTGAAGAGGTAACGACCGAAGAGGTAAAGAAACTGACGCCGGATGATCCAGGATACTGGGATGAGAAGATTTCTTACAAACCATTTTACGATGGAGTATATTACAAGGACGATATTTTTGTTTGCGTAAACGGCGAATCGAGAGTAATCAAAAGAGACATCGACGAACCGGTGATGTTGGAGCGAAAATTCGTCCAGGCGATCAAAGATGCAGAAGAGCAGCAGAGAGCAGCCAGAAGGTATCAGCTGGCACATATTAATAACGAGGTATAAAAGAGGGAGGCGGTGCGAAAGTACCGCCTTTTTCAGAAAGGAGAAACATGGTCAAGATCAAAAGAAGGACGATGTACATCCCAAAAGATGAGGCATACATAGGGACAGTGAATGACAGCAATTCAGAATCCCGCGTATTTGTCATCGAAAGAGAAGAAGGGACACCAGACCTGTCGGCGCTTACATTTAAGCTGATCCTGCGAGATGAAAACGACAATCCAAACGAAGCGCATCTGGAAAAGGCTGTATCAGAAAACGAGGTATATCTGACATGGGGCATCCTGCCATCGGACGTGGGAACGAGCGGGACATTACTAGCACAGATCAAAGCGTTTGACGAACAGGGAGAAGTACGTTGGAATTCGTTTACAGGCGCTTTTTACGTAGAACAGAATCTGCAAGAACCGGACGCATCAGGGAAATTGTCGGACTATGAGGCACTGCAGAAAAAAGTAGAAAACGCGCTGGGCGAGGTCGAAGAACTGAAAAGAACAGGGTTGAAAGGAGATCCGGGCCCACAGGGAGACAAAGGCGAAAAAGGAGACAAAGGAGATCCGGGACCGCAGGGGATAAAAGGAGAAGCAGGGCTGAAAGGAGACCCGGGGCAGCAGGGAGAAAAAGGCGAAAAAGGAGACAAAGGAGATCCGGGGCCGCAGGGAGTAAAAGGCGAAAAAGGGGATCCCGGGAGCCTGAGCGGCCTGATGGATGCAGTGACAGAATATACTGCGGAATCACAGTACGCACTGCCAAATAGCGGAGACAAATTAAAAACGTGGCTTGGGAAAGCACAGAAAGCGTTGTCAGATGCAAGAGACGGAGAGACAGGAATGGTTGAATACGCGATACCACAATCGTACACGGAACCAAAGCCTGGAATCACGTTAAAAACATTCATGGGAAGAGTAACGAAGGGGCTGGCAGATTTATTTGTAGGTCTGGCGCTCAAGATCAATGCAAGCAAAGTCCTGTCTGCGGAAGAGTGGAGCGCTGCAATATCAGAGAGAGGTTACCTGGCGGATGCGAAAGATATAAAGGACAGCCTTACGCAGCTAAACACGAATATTTCTGATAAGACATACCTCAGAGGCTTTTCCAGTAATCAGAAAATAGATTTTGACTTCAAAACATTTGGCCGGAACATCGCCCGGATGCGCGTGGCAGATACCACCATGTTCGATTTGGTTCCCAATAATGCGGACAGCAGTACAAATAACAAAATCACAAACCTTAAAGTGGATTACAGCGGCACGCCTTGGAAACTTTCCGTAGATGTCTATATTGATGGTCGAATTTACACAAAGACGATCAACTTTGACACCTAATTCTTTTTGTACAGAATAGAAACGGTAACAAATACATTGGTGGCTGTTGCTGTTCCCATGTTTCGAACTCTGTAGTCAAGCTCAGTCGCGCTTTTTAAAATCATGTCGCACACACCTATCGTATTATTGCCTGTTTTAAACCCCGCGACAGCAAATGCAGAGTATCCATCTTTTTCTATGCTTTTTGTCCCGTTGGTTCCGCCGGGAGCCAGCGAGCCGATTGATATACCTACATTTTCTGCCACGAATTTCGTGTTTAGCTGCGAAAAGAAAGGAGAAAAAATGCACATAGAATTAAGATCCGGCACACCGGTAGCTGGAACGTGTAAAAGAATAAATGAAAATCTGATAAAAATAGAACTGCCGGACATCGTGCCGACAGAAGAAGAAATAAAAGAATTGAAAGTAGTAAGAAAAAGCGGAGAGCTGCTTTTTGACGGAACGGGATACAACACCGTTTACAGAACAATCAAAAACGGCTACATCCTATCCAATGACGGCAGCGTGTACGAACCGCCCGCAGAGCCGGATCCGGAGCCGGCCTATGAGCCTACCCTCGATGAGCTTAAGACAGCAAAGAAACAGGAAGTGAGTGCTGCCTGTGAGCAGACCATCGCAAAGGGCATTGATGTGCAGCTTCCGGGCGGCGTGGAGCATTTTTCCCTGACGGCCAATGACCAGATTAACCTGATCGGGAGCCAAGCCGCGGTCACTGCAGGAGAAAAGCAGATTGCATATCATGAGGACGGCAAACCGTGCCGGTATTACACCCCGGAAGAGATTGGCCTTATCGTGCAGCAGACCATGTTTTGGATTGGGTATCATCGGACGTATTGCAACAGCATCAACATGTGGATCCAGGCGGTGACTGACAAAGAGGATCTACAGGAGATTTATTACGGCGCGGATGTGCCTGCAGAGCACCAGTCCGAGGTGTTAAAGGATTATCTGGCCAAGATCGCAGCGAGCGCAAAATAAGGGAGAGAACGAAGTGAGATGGTATGTAGAAGAACTGATATTGTCATGGATAGGTGGGGCAATATATATAGCATTGGAAATGATCTGGAGAGGGAGAACTCACTGGACGATGTTCTTTCTGGGAGGCCTGTGCTTTGTGCTGATCGGTCTGATCAATGAGCTGATACCATGGTGCATGCCGCTCTGGCAGCAGGCGCTGATCGGGACAGGGATTATCACATCCTTGGAGTTCCTGACTGGGTGCATCGTCAATCTGATGCTGGGATGGAATGTGTGGGACTACAGCGAGATGCCGGGGAACGTCCTGGGACAGATATGCCCGCAGTATACAGTGTTATGGATTCCGGTATCACTGGCAGGGATATTCACGGATGATTATTTAAAATTCGGAATCTGGGGAAGGGAAAAACCACATTATTGCATGTGGAGGCACAAGACAGCAGAAAGTCAATAAAAGAAACTTACAAGAAAGAGACGTTTCACCAATATGGTCCGGAAAGGAGAAAACATGATTTTTACAAGAAAACCAACGACGGCAGGAACGAAAATAAAAATGGAATTTCCTGTGGAGGGAACAAGATACCTCATAAAGAACATGACAGAGGGAGACATCTACGCGGCCGCGAAGGATGTGGAAGACAAAGACATGTGCATATTAATACCGGAAAATACAGCACAGGTAATCGACTCAAAACTTGCACCGAGCAAAGTTGTCACAATCATACCGGAGGAGACATCACAGAAGGGGGTTGAAGTGCAATGTTTGAGGTGGTAGGACAGGACATCATTTCAGGCAACATGGGGTTTATTGGCACAGATCCAGATAGGCTGTATCGCATGGGGGCAGCAGAGAAAACGGAAGATATCACCGTCACTGGAAATCCTGCCGTTCTGGACAATGCAACGGGAAAACCGTTCAAGGAGTTACACATCTACGGCAGGAGCGAGCAGATGACAACGACAGGAGCGCAGTTAGTTGACATCAATTCGCTTCAAAAAAATAATGATATTTCAGTTAAAATAGTAAACAATTATTCAATCGAATTGACATCTACGATTAAAAAAGACGCTTCTGACAGCAGCAGAGTATACTTAAATGCAACGATCGATGCAGACATTTTAGTTGGAAAAACAATAACAATGTCTTACGATGGATGGAATAGTAATGTTCCAAATGAAACTACTGTATGTGGAATTACGTACAATATTAATGGAAAAAATAATTATGAATCTATTGCTAGTGACTCAAGGATAAAAACAGTAACTATTCCATTAGGCGCAAAAGATTGTAAAGTAAGACTTTTTTTAATTGAAAACGCGTCTGCAACTGTTAAAGCAGGTACATACACAGCGATTATTAAAGGAATTATGATCTGCGAAGGAACTGTGGCTAAATCTTGGGAACCATACACCGGCTGTAAGCCGAGTCCAAGCCCGGATTACCCGCAGGAGATTGTGAGTGCTGGAGAAGATGGGAACTTGAATGTGATGGTGAGAGGAAAGAATGTTTTTGCAGGAAGATTTTACTATGCACGTTATTCAAGAGGAATATTGTTCATAGATAAAAGACAGAAGGATGAAGAGGTTAAATTCCCGTATCAACCAAAAACAGAAGCCTCTGGAATTTGTAAAGCACTAAAATGCCAGAAAGGAAAAACTTATATATTTTCTGTGACGAATCCAAACAAAAACGCAGCTATAGGTATGACTGAATACGAAAATATAGAGAAAATAATCGATACTAATAATGCGCTCGGATTTGTCACCATGTATGATGCATCGGAAAAATCATACACTGCAAAGAGTGATGGAATACTTATATGTGGAATTGCAGGTAAATGGACTAACGGAAGTACAACAACACATGAATGCACAGAATCAGAGTTATTGCAAGTAGAAGAAGCATCGGAAGCAACCCCTTATGAACCATATCATGAGCCACAATCCATGTCCGTCACCACACCAAATGGCCTGCCCGGTATCCCTGTCACTTCCGGTGGCAACTATACCGACGAGAACGGCCAGCAGTGGATATGTGATGAGGTGGATCTCGGACGGGGAGTGTATGTGCGGAGAATCGCAAGTTTCATGATTAACGATAAAAATGCAAATGATATTTATGTTACGAATTTATATACGCAAGTCACTGTTGCCGTAAACGCTCGTATCCGTACTCCTGAGAAAACTATCGTTTCTTCTGTTACGGTAAGCACCAGAAGCCTGTTTTGCGAAGCGTTACCGTGGATGGAAGATGAGTGGACTAAAACTGTAAACTCGGCGGGTTTTGTTGAAAATGATTATATTGATTTCACAATAGAAAACTCTTACCTAGGGCTAAGTGAAGCAAGCACTAATAATGAACGAAAAGCTGCACTAGTGAAATACTTTACAGATAAACCTTGCCAAATTGTATACAGAATCGCCACTCCCATCGAAACCCCGCTCACTGCCTCTGAGATTTCGGCCTACAAGTCCCTGCGAACTTACAGAGGAACCACGATTGTAGAAGCAGAAGATAAGGCAGGGATATCTGTAACTTATAAGCGCAATGCAAAGACAAACAATATTTCGGCAGAGAAAAAAATAGAGGAAAGCGAAAAGAAGGAATACGATGAAAGTTAAGGATGCAATAGAAAAGGCAAATCAACTAAAAGCAAACGTATACAGCGAAGAAAATATGTCAGAGTGGCTGTCGGAACTGGAAAACTATGCCATCGAGAGTATATTCAACCGAGCAGAAGGAAACGATTTTTCATTGGTGAAATATTCTTACGAAGACGACGAAGAAAAAGAACTCATGATACCGGATCCTTATTCGGAAATCTATATTTATTATCTTGCGGCAAAAATCGACTATTGGAACAAGGAACTGGATTCCTACAACAACAACATGAGCATGTACAATGCATCATACAGTAGCTTTGCGGCAAAATACCGGAGGGAACACATGCCGAAGCAGACAAAACGCCCGCCGGTATTTTTGCATTAAGGAGGATACATGGAGACATTGCCAAGCCTTACGGCATCTTCAAGGACGGTGCAGTCGGTATCTGATTTCAGGGGATACAACCACAACCTGGTAATTGACGACAACCAATTTTATGACATGAGAAACCTGACGCTGGATGAATATCCGGTACTGACACAGCGCCAGCCGCGCGGAACAATAAAAAAACTAAATAAACCAAACGGACTATTTGCAAAAAACAAGATCGTATATGCAGATGGGACAAATCTTTATTACGGAGATGAGCTGATCGCACAGGTGACGGACAGCAAAAAGCAGTTTGCATCTATGGGAGCCTATATCCTGGTATGGCCGGATAAGATCATGTACAACACGTTCGATGGCACAATCACAAAACTGGAAAACAAAACAGAATTTACAGGGACGGTAAAGATTGAAAAGGCCAATATTTCGGATTCCCAGCAGACAACAACGGACTACACATCGTATGCAAGGATCACTGCAACGGGAATAGGAAAAGGGTTCAAACAGTACGACGGTGTATCCATATCCGGAATCTCACAGGAAGATCTGAATGCAACGAAAGTACTCTGGGAAGTGACAGATGATTCCGTGCTGGTGGTTGGATCCGTAGAAAAGACGATAGAAGAGCAGATGACAATCACTTTGGAAAGAAAAGTACCGGACATGGAATTTTTCACAGAATCAGAAAATCGGTTATGGGGATGCTCTTCGAAGAACCACGAACTATACGCATGCAAAATCGGGGATCCGACAAACTGGAATGCTTTTGAAAACCTGTCAACAGATTCCTATGCGGTAACGATTGGCTCAGACGGGGACTTCACGGGAGCGGCAACGTACATGGGATACGTCCTGTTCTTCAAGGAGGACACAATCCACACGGTCATGGGAAACAAACCGGCCAACTACCAGGTGCAGGGATCCAAGGGAAGAGGAATAGAGAAAGGATCGGAGCTTTCGCCTGTGATTGTAAACGAGACGCTATACTACAAGGCAAGAACCGGAATCGTGGCGTACCAGGGAACGTCGGCAACATCAATAGCTTCAGACATGGGAACGGTACAGTACAAAGACGCTGTGGCAGGGTATCTGGGAAACAAATATTACTGCTCCATGAAACAGGGAGAAAAATATTATCTGTTCTGCTACGATGAAAGCAAAGGGATGTGGACAAAGGAAGATGAGACACAGGCGCTCTTCATGGCGACACTGGGAAACAACCTATACTACATAGATGCAGAAGGGTATTTGAAAACCATAACAGGAGAAGATGATGAGAATATCCAGTGGGAAGCGATCTCAGGAGAGATCATGATGGCATACAACAGAAAATACCTCTGCAAGATCAATATTAGGGCAACACTGGAAGAGAGGGCAACGCTGGAAGCTTGGGTACAATACGACAATGAAAAAATCTGGATCAGGGTAGCAACGATCACAGCCAGAAAGCACAGGGCCTATGACATCCCGGTTATGCCGCGCAGGTGTGACAGACTGAGAATAAAGCTATCAGGGCGAGGGAAAAGCTGGATATACGGAATAGACAAGCAATTTGAGATGGGAAGTGATGTATGTGTCAACATGGGGCGGCATTGATATACCGGACATAAAATCAGATGATCTGCTGAATGAAAAAAAGATAAGCATGATAATGCAGCAGCTACAGCTGATTGACAGAAACATAAGGTTTGCAATGTACAATCTGGATCCGGAAGAGAATTTTGACAAAGCAGCGCTTGCCTCCTACAACGGGCTGAAATCAGAAGTAAAGAAGCTGGGAAAGGATGGAACGGAATACAGAACACTCATCGAGCAGACGGAAGAAAAGATAAGACTGGAAGCGGAACGGGCATCGACAGCAGAAGAGAAATTAAGCGCGGCTCTGGAAGTGACTGCAGAGGGAATAGCATCCAAGGTGTCAAAGAACGAGATCATATCCACCATAAACCAGTCGGCAGAACGGGTATTAATACAGGCACAGAAAATAAATCTGGACGGAGAACTGACGGCGGGAGAGAACTTCCGCCTGAACATCAACACAAACACAAAACTGTATGATGTTCTGGGGCTGAATTACAAAGACGGAGTGCACACGTTAATGACAGGCATTAAGCCGGGAGACATTGCGGTACATTTCGATGACATTGCAGCAAGCATGAGCACGGACGGATTCGCCTTTTCTAAGGACGATGGGACAATAGATGCCCTGTATGGGAAAAACGCATACACGAAGGGATACGGAGATTTCAGAGGGGGTATATTCATAGGTTCCGGTTCGGGGCTGGCAACAAGATACGGGGACAGCATACTGATCCAGGACTACGGAAACGGAAACGTGGCATTGAACGCCGCAGAAGGAACACTGCTTGTGGGATATAAAAACACAACGGCAGTGCAAGTGAAACCGGAGATACAAGGCAATATAACGATAACAAAAGATCCGAGCGCAGCAGAATATCCGGATGTTGAAATATGGGGAAGTCTGATTGTACATGGAAAGGTTTGTTATGACGAGTTGGAACAAAATTAAGGAGGGACAGCATGGCAACATATCAGATCAAGAAAGGAGACACGCTCTCAGGAATTGCAAAGCAGTACGGCGTATCAGTGGGAGATATTGCCTCCGCCAATGGAATCAGCAACCCAAACAAAATAAGTGCCGGGGCAACACTGACAATCCCCGGGGGCGCTGGCGGAGCGGCAAGCACATCATCAAGCAGTGCATCATATTCTTCCTCATCATCGGGAGGGAAGCCGGACTATACGCCATCGGGCCGGACGAATGAAGCTTATGAAAAATACCAGTCAGCACAGAACAACAAACCGAATGCATACCAGGAATCCCAAACGCTGGGAGATTTAAGGAAGCAGTTAGAAGATTTTGAAACAAAGAAACCGGGAGATTATCAGAGTGCATACAAAACGCAGATAGATGATATTCTCGGGCAGATCTTAGGAAAAGGGGATTTTAGCTGGGATCCAAACAAAGACCAGCTATACCAGTCCATGGCAGACCAATACAGGGTAAAAGGAAACAAAGCCATGAGGGATACCATGGGAAGTGCAGCAGCCATGACGGGAGGGTATGGTTCTTCCTACGCAACGACGGCGGGGCAGCAGGCGTATGATGACTATATGCAGCAGTGGGCAGACCGGGCAACAGACTACTACAACATGGCCTTGCAGCAGTACAACAGCGAAATGAATAACCTGAACAACAAAATGTCAGCACTTCGGACAGCGGATGACACAGATTACGGAAGATACCGCGACACAGTAAATGACTGGTACACAGACAGAAATTACCTGACGGACAAAGTAAACACGCAGTACGACAACGAGTACGGGCAGTACCGGGATACGGTAAGCGATTATTACAACGACCTTGAAGCGGCAAGGGCACTGTATCAGCAGCTATACGGGGAGGACTGGGACAAGTATCAGTCGGATCTCAGTCAGTACAATACTGACAGAAACTATGACTTTGAAGTAGCACAGGCGGACAGAGAATATCAGCTGGCATTGAAAAAGCTTGCAGCATCAGGAAGCGGGTCATCCAAAAGCACACCCAAAAAAGGAGAGAAGGTTACATACAATGAAGCGATAATGGGGGCAAGCAGAAAAGGGACAAGCAAATCGGCGCAGCTAAACTATGCAAATAAATTGCTGGATAATGGAAATGTGTCGGATTCTGATTATACAAAACTTCTAAACCAAATCATAGGAGGATATGCACCGGGATATACAAAGACAAAGAAATAAGGAGGAGAACATGGCATCACAGGCACAGATTAAAGCAAGAGAAAATATTATGAATATTAGAAGAAAACGGGAAGAAGAGGAGAACTCTTCCCGTTTTTCGTATTCAGAGAATGAAGACCCGATGACAGTGGCAAGAAGAAACATATCCACGATCAGAGGAAAGCAGCTGACGGATAACACAAGCAGATTAGACAGCCTGAGAAAGTCAGCAGAGGAAAGAAGAATAAGGCAGGAAGCACTGAATAAATACAAGAGGATCGTAGGAACGGATAATGCGGAAGAAGTAAAGAGAATAAGCAGTGTAGGACAGGCGTTGGATGAAAGAATACAAAGGGCAATGGGCGTCAAGGGAGACAGGATCGGTTCGGAGAGACTGGAAAGAGCTGTAGCTTTGGATCGAATGAAAAAAAGCACTGCCGAAAAGGATGCACTTGAAAAAGACACACAGTATTACAAAAGGCTTCTGACAGATGATTCCCAGATGGATGCAAGCACCAGAAGACAAGCGCTTGAAAAATTAAAAAGAACCATCATGACAGAACAGATCACCGGGGATTCAAAGACACTTTCTGACCTCTCCAAAAGCTTTTCGAATGCGACCGGAAAGAAAGTATCACAAACAGATGCTTATCAGATGCTGGAAAATGCACAGGGGCAAATCGACCGAAACAAATACGATCAGAAGATGGGAGAAAAGCGGAAAGAGCTGGAAAAGGTTCTGGACGAAAAAGGATTTGAGACAGCAGCAAAAAAAGGAAGCCAGATCGCCCAGAAAAAGACGGTATACAATGCCGACATGCTGGCCGGATATCAGAACGAGGACAAATCATACCCTGATATTTTTAAGAGCCAGACAGAATATGAACTGTATCAGGACATGACAGATACAGAGAAGGGTGTATTTGATTACTATCTGGCCACAGAAGGAGTACAGAAAGCAAAAGAATACTTAAATACCATAAAGAGGGATATCACAAAGAGACAGAACGAAACTTACACAGAGGAAATGAAGCAGTACGCAACGGAACATCCCACACTCTCATCAGGGTCATCGGTGGCAGCAGGATTTGCAACGAGTCTCGGAGCCTTGGAGACTATGCGCCAAAACGCAGAGAATGTCCTGACGGGAAACAATGCGCCGGTAGATATAAATTCAAAGCCATTCAGGCCGACAAACGCCCAAAGCACCATCAGAAACACAGTGATGGAAAACTTCCAGGGAAGCGAAGACGTAAAAGCGTTAAAGAGATTCCTGTATCAGACCGGAATGTCCATGGCAGATTTTGGAACACAGGCAGCAGCAGGAGCGTTAGTGGGAGGATTTGCAGGAGAGGCTGCATCTCTTACCGGGGCATCGGCAGAGAGGGCGGCACAGATCACGGCAACGATCGCAAACAATGCATCACTTCCAATCATGGGAGCAGGAGCAATGTCCCAGACGGTAAAAGAAGTGATCGAGAACGGAGGAACCAACGATCAGGCCATGCAGCTGGGGATGATTGCAGGAGCAGCGGAAATGGTAACGGAGAGACTGGGAATCGACAATCTGTCCAAGTTATCAAGCCAGGGTGTGAACTCCGTAAAGAGAGCAGTGCACAAGATCATTGCAGAAGGGGCGATCCCGGAAGGTTTGGAAGAAGTTGTCTCAGATATTGTAAACAACGTGGCAAACGATGCGATCATGCAGGAAAACTCTGACTTTAATCAGGCTGTTGAACGGTACATGACACCAAATGCAATGACAGGAGAGCATATTTCAAGAAGACAGGCGGAAGATCTGGCAATGAAAGACAGGATCAAGGACATGGCACTTTCATTTGCAGGAGGAGCACTGTCTGGAGGAATCATGGCAGCAGGAGCCTATGGAAGCGGTTATATCGAGGGCGGATACCTGGGAAGAGAATTAAACAGCTACGAAGATTTCAGTGATGCGCAGCTCATCAGAGATGGAAAGGCAATGACGGGAACAAATTCCGCAGATCTGGCAGAATACTACGAGGGGAAAGGGAAACTTTCTGACAGACAGAGAGCAGAGCTGTTCAACCAGATCCTGCAGGATTCGGATGGTAAATACACGCCATCACCGGAAATCAAACAGAACGAGACAGAAGATGCACAGGCCGAAGCTGAAAATGCACAGGCCGAAGCTGAAAATGCACAGGACGAAGCTGAAAATGCACAGGCCGGGGGCGAAAATGCACCGGTAGAATTAACTGCGGAAGATTTGCATGAACCACAGATTGACACACAGGCAAAAGAAAAAACGACAGTGCAGGAAAATGTACGACAAAGAGAAAAAGTGCCGGAAACGGGCACACAGCGAAGCGTAGAGGGGGTAAATTACAAAGGGCTACAGGGAAATATCGCAGGAATCGACCGGGTGGAGAATGGAAAGATTTACGCACGGGTAAACACCGGAGACGCCACCATTGTGCAGCCGGTGAGCAACCTGAACTTTGATAATGCGGTCACTCAGGCACTTTATCAGACGGCGGAAGGGTACAAAAATGCTGGGGCCAGGAATTTTGTCGCAGAATACACAGGAGAAAACCTGATTGCCTACAGAAAAGGCTTTAATGCTTACTACGATGCAGCAACCGTAGGCATCCCAATGAAAAATGTGAACAGCGTATATGGAAACATGCTCACCGATCACCAGAAGATGGCGGCATACATGGCCGGAGAAGCGGACCTGAATTTCGACCAGAAACTTGCAGAAATGAGCGCAGCAAGAGCGTCAAAGGCAGCGGGGGCGCAGGTAGTAGAAAACGAAGCTTTCCAGAGCCTGCCAAAGGAGAGCCAGAGCATATTAAAAGCATACGCGAAGATGTCCGGAGCAAACATAGTGGTGGACGAGACGATTTCTGCCGGAAATGGCCGGTATGCGAACGGATACTATGACAACAACGGAACAATTCATATCGCCGCCGATAGCACAAGCCCGATCAGCGTGGTTGCAAATCATGAATTAACACACTACCTGCAGCAGTATTCGCCGATCTATGATGAATACAAAAATAAGGTCGTGGACTACCTGATGGCAAAAGACGGCACCACGCTGGATGATTTGATCGAAAAGCAGATGTCCAATTACGAGAACACCGGCCGGCAGATATCCAGAGAGGAAGCCATGGATGAGATCGTGGCCAATGCCAGCGAACTCTTCTTGACGGACGAATCAGCGGTGCAGCAGATGGTAAAAGAAAATAAATCCATCGGAGAAAAGATCCTGGACTTCTTTAAGGAATTTATTTCAAATCTAAAAGAAATGCTTACAGGGTACGAACCGAAGAGCAAAGAGGCCCAGATGCTCAACGAGAATTTAAAAGCAGCACAGAAAGCGGAGAAGATCTGGCTGGAAGCCATGCGGGATGCAAGGCAGGTAGGACGGAAAACAACAGAGAATTCCGAAACAGGCAGTGAAATAAAGAAATCCTTTAGCCCAAAGGAAGATATGAATTTTTCTATAAGGGAAGAGGAGGGGGAAAGATATGTAAATGTGGATACGGATCAAGAATTATTCGAGGGAATGGACGATGCAGAAGCTGCAAAAATGGCAAAAACCATAATAAAAGACAGATTTCAAGGAAAAAAACTAGAGAAAAACGCGCTTGTATCATCAAAAACGGCCGGAGAATATACCCATCCAGCGAAGAGAATGAAAAAAGATGCATACAGGGCAAAAATGCAAGCATCTACGGAGCTTGACAATCTAGTGAAAGTGTCGGAGTTTATTGGACATAAAAACGACGAAAATGGAAGACATGGCAAAATGGCTGCGAATGGATGGGATTACTACAAGACGATTTTTAGGTTGGGAGATAGATATTTTGAAGGAAAGGTAAACATAGCCAAAGGGACGGATGTCGATGTACTATATGATATTACAGACATAAAAGAAAGAGAAATTGCTAAAAGTCCATCGGGACAATCAAAAGAAAACCCGATATCAATTAGCAATCTCTCTGAAAACAATATAACAAATGCAGAGGAAAAAGTCAACGAAAAAGACATTCGATACCAGATGGAAGACACTTCCGAAGTGGACTACGATACACTGAAAGCAGAAAACAAGGAGCTGCGCAGCATCAACAAGAATTTGCAGGATATGATCGCCCTGGAATACGGGGCAGAACCGCAGCAGGATGCTATAAGAAAAGTATCAAAGCACATTCTGAAAGAATATGAAAGCGAATATGACGCGAAGACCTTGGAGAAAAACCTGACGGCAATATGGAAATACCTTGCAAACAATCAGAATCCGAACGGGGAAGAATTGGCGGCGGTGACATCCAGAGTAGCAAAAGGAATCCTGGAAAAATCGAGGCATCTGGACACGGAGATGAGGGACCAGTATAAGGATATGCTCAAAGGGATTCGAAGTACAAAGCTGAAACTGGACGAGCAGTATCGAGGGGACTTAGACCAGGTCGGCGGATACTCGGATTTCCGGAAAAAGAATTTCGGAAAGATCAGATTAAGTAATGAAGGAATAGAAGTGGATTCCTACTATCAGGAGCTGGCATCCCAGCACCCGGAGTTGTTCGATGCAGAGAAGTACACAACACCCGCAGATCAGCTTATGAACATCGCGGACGTTGTACAGATGTTACAACCGACATACATAAATCCATACGGAATGAATATGGATCAGGCAGCAGCAGACCTGGCGTACAAGATCTATGATTCCTATTACAACATTGCAAAGAAGGGAAACGCCCTGGAAACAAAGAAGATCGCAGAGATGAACCGAGCGAGAAGCCAGTTCAAGGAGCGACAGGGAAAGATCAGAGAGGAGATGCAACAGAGATACGAAGAGCGACTGAAAACGCTGAAAGAGGAAAATGCAGCCTTGAAAAGAGGGGAATCCGAAAAACTTTTAGAGCAGAAAGCAAAGTACGATTCCATGATACGGCGCCGCGCCCAGCTGCGGGAAGAATCCGGGGAGAGGACGCAGCTACTGAAAGCACTGAACCGGATCAACCGCATGAGAAGCACGCCGGAGAATATGAAAAAGGCGCAGGAGCTGATTGGAAATATTGATCTTGCGGCAAAGAGTATGACGGCGCAGGGGCAATACAATCTGGAACTTTTACGGGATAGATATCTTCAAGAGCTGAAAAATAATCCGGATTTCACAGAATCAAAATCTATCGAGGAAAGAATAAAGAGGCTGGACAAGGAAAGAATATCCGATCTGGGGATCGGCGGAGTACGAGACCTCCTGGAGGCTGTACTGGAATTCGAGCATAAAGTAAAAACGGACGCAAAGCAGATTGATTCTGAATGGAAGAAGACAAATTACGATCTGGCAAGAAAGATTGAAGACGAGGTAAAGGGATCAAAGGGGTACAACCCCAATAATCCAGCCAGTAATTTTACCAACATGTACAATACATCCATATTGTCAGCAGAAAGAGAGTTCAGGAAGATTGCAGGATATGCGAAAAATAGCCAGATGGAGCAGCAGGCAAAAGAACTGAATAAGGGACAACTGAAAAAAACAAAATTTCAGCAGGATGCAGCTGAATATTTCAGACCGTTTATCGAGAAGGAGGGAAAGTGGATTGACACGGTGACCGGGGAAAAGGCAAAACTGGTGAAGATTGGAGAAAAGAACGGAAAAGATATCATGGTTACACCGGCAATGCGTATGTCCTTATACCTGCATGCAAAGGCGGAAGCGAACTTACGCCACATCATAGGCGGGACAAATATTGTGAAAGGGCAGCTCAATCAGTATCAGGGCGGCGGAATCACGGTGCCGGATATGAAACTGTACCAGAAAGGGAAAGTATCTGACGCGTATGCAAGAGGGGAAACAATCAAGCTTACAAAAACAGGGCTGCAAAAGATACTTTCCGAAATGACGCCGAAAGAGAAACGGTTCGCAGAGATGGTGAGCGGGTTCTTCAATGGACAAATGAAGGAGGCTATCAACGATACCTCTCTGAAATTGGATGGATTCGAAAAGGCAAGAGTAACAAATTACTTCCCGATCAGGACAAACAAAAACTTTACCAATACGGATTTTGACACGCTGGTAAAAGATGCCACTATCGAGGGAATGGGAATCTTAAAGCAGAGATCTGGAGGGACAAACCCGGTAATGCTGGAAGATATTTTTAACGTGCTGAACCGGCAGATAGACAGCGTGTCATCCTATTACGGTCTGGCAATTCCGATCAGGAATTTTAACAAAATATATAACTCCACTGCATCGGAATACGAAAGCTCTGTAAAATCCACGATCGCAGAGAAATGGGGGACCAGGGGACAGAAGTACATTGAGAATCTTCTTTCTGATCTGCAGGGAGGAAGAAAGAGCGAAATGAACTGGCTGGATCGGATGAGAGGCCGCTACGCCCAGGCAGTACTTACATTAAACCCGTCCGTCACCATGAAACAGGCAGCATCATACCCAACAGCAGCGGCGACACTTGGGTGGGGGCCGATCACAAAGGCGCTGGTAAATCAGACGGTGAGAACAGACAGAGCACTGATTGACAAATATTCGCCGCTCCTCTGGTACAGAAATCAAGGCAATGTGACGAATGATATTGCAGATATCAATCAGACGAAGACCTGGGCAACCAGGGCGCCGAAGCTGATACAGAAATATCTCTTGAACTGGATCCAGAACACAGACACACTGACGGTGCAGCGGCTGTGGCTGGCATCCGAGTATTACGTGCAGGATGAAATGAAGGTAAAGAAGGGATCAGAAGGATACTATAAAAAGGTGGCCGAAGTGTACAACCGCGTGATCGAAGATACACAGCCGAATTACACGGTGATGCAGCGCCCGGATATCTTAAGATCAACCAACCAGATGACAAAGGCCCTGACCATGTTCTCTACACAGCGGTTGCAGAACTACGGAATCGTGTATGATGCAATCGGAGAGTACCGGGCAAGGCTGGCAGACATGAAGAAAGGAACAGGGACAAAGGAAGATGTCAGGGCGGCAGGAAAGAACCTGGCACGGGCTTTTTCTTCGCAGATTGTAGCGGCAGCAGTCCTGGCAGGAATGACCTTTATTGCAGGTGCGGCGCTGCACCGGGAGAAGAACTGGGAAGATGAGGCTGGAAACATCACGACAGAATCATTCATGAAGCAGTTCGGAAAAGATTTCGGTGCGACGATCGCAGGCTCATCCATAGGTGGATCGGAGCTTTACGAATTCCTTACAGCAATGACCGGACAGGAGAAATGGTGGGGCTTCGAGACGAGCAGCGTAGCAACGATCAATGATTTCGGGGACGATTTAAAAACCACATACGACGCCTTGAAGAATCTCCTGACGGGAGATGGAAGCTATCAGGCCGTGACGGATGCGATCAAGGCCATGGGAGTAGATGCTTCGAAGTTTTTTGGTGTACCGGTGGAAAATACGAAGAAAATCATTGACGGCGCTATCCTGTGGAAAGCAGACGCCAAGGCCGGAACGTTTTTAAAAGCATCCGACCAGCATTACCCGGAGTATAAAAAACTCTGGGAATACGAAAAAGCCGGGAAAACGAAAGAGTACACAGCGCTTCTGAAAGAACTGCAAGACGAGCTTGGAGAAACGGCAGTGAAGAAAGGACTGCAACAGCAGCAGATATCGGAACTTGGATACGAAGAAGAAATGAAAACACTCATCGACGCGAGAGAAAAAAACGATCTGAAATCCTACAAAGAAAGCATGAAGAAGCTGGAGGACGCAGGATACACGAAGGAAACGATCATGAAATTCCTGAATTCCAAGCAAAAGGTGAAAGAGATCACCTACGATGAACTGTGGGATGTCTGGCAGAACGGAACCAAAGAGCAGTATGAAGACATGAAGAAAAAGCTGATGATGCAGGGAAAGACGGAGGATTCCATCAAAAATGAGATGAAGAAAAGGCAGACGGCAAATCTCAAAGCGATTGATCCGGATTTCCAGAAAGCAGCAGACGCGGCGGACGATGGAAACAAAGCCTTATACGAAAGCATCAGAGATTCTTTGGCGGCCAAATACGCAAGCCAGGGATACACAAAGACGAGGATCGCAAGTGCAATCAAAAGTTTGCGGAAGACAACAGATACCGAAGAAGATACAAAAAAAGATGATGAGGTTGATGTATTCTAAGAAAATGGGCGGAGAAATCCGCTCATTTTCTGCACCTAAGAGGGAGAAAAGAAAAAAAACATCTGCTAGAATGATGAAAAGGGAACACAAAGGAGGACGCAGATGTGACAAATGAAGAGATTGCAGTTTTTCTGACCAAACACAAGGAAGAGATTGGATCGCTAAAGCATCGAATGGATGAGCAGGAGGAGAACAGCAAGACGATCCAGAATCTGGCGTTATCCGTGCGAGACCTGGCAGTAAACATGAAGAACATGATGACAGAGCAGCAAAGAGCCAATGACCGGCTGGAGGCGTTAGAAGCAAAAGACGGGGAAATGTGGCGAAAGGTAGTAGGATATGTCGTAACGTTGCTGATCGGCGCAGCGTTCGGATATATCACAAAACAGATTGGAATGTAGAAAGGAGAAAAAAGATGGATTTTAGCGCAGTAAGATGGGAAATGTTTTGCAGGGGAGAAAAGGTAACTTGTAAAAACGGAAAGGTACGCACGTATTGGTACGACAGGGAAAACGAAAAGATCATGTGGGATGGTCATCTTGGAGAAGGGGAAGAAGTAAAAGGGTATGCTCTTGAAAACTTCATTGACGATGTACTCGATGGAAGCTGGGAACCGAGAGAAAGAAGAGATAACTATTATTTCGGGTTCGAAAATGCAATTACATATTTAAAGCGAGGCGTAAAAGTAAAAAGAAAGGGATGGAACGGGAAAAACCAGTACATCCAGCTTGCGAAAGGAATTTCCTACAAAACACCGGAAGGAGAGATTGCAAACTGCGAACATAAGGACATTGGGAACAGGGCGATCGCATTTGTGGGAACATCAGGAGTACAGATGGGATGGCTCGCAAGTCAGGCAGACATACTGGCGGAAGACTGGACTTTCGCAGAGGAGGTATAAGATGTTTAAAAATTGCGTATTTAAAGTATCTGTGAATACGAAAAAATGGGTAAAAGCGGCAGCAGTAAGAGCTGTGAAGACCATGGCACAGACGGCAGTGGTTACAATCGGAGCAGCATCCGTCATGGAGGATGTCAGCTGGGGGATGGCGGTAAGCGCAGCAGTTCTGACAGGCATTGTGTCAGTACTGACAAGCATTGCGGGAATTCCGGAGGTGCCGGATGAAAACGAGCAGTAAAGGGATCGCATTAATCAAAAGCTTTGAAGGATGCAGGTTACGGGCATACAGAGACAGCGTGGGGGTACTTACGATCGGATACGGCCACACTGGCGATGTAAAAGAAGGACAGGTTATATCCCAAGGATTTGCAGAAGAACTGCTGAAAGCAGACCTGACAAAATTTGAAAGGAATGTAACAAGGTATACACCTTTTGAAATGAACCAGAATCAGTTCGATGCGCTTGTTTCGTTTGCTTTTAACTGCGGAGCTGGAAACCTGAAAAAGCTGGTATCAGGAAGAAATAAAGACCAGGTGGCAAGAAAGATCCTGGAATACAACAAGGCAGGAGGAAGAGTTTTGGCAGGTCTGACAAGGCGAAGACAGGCGGAAAGAGCATTATTCCTGTCTGGGGGAAACAGAACTCTGAAAAACGGAAGCAGAGGGGATGATGTCAAGGAACTTCAGAAACTACTGACAGAGGAAGGCTTCCCGTGCGGAGCGGCAGACGGAATCTTCGGGAAAGCAACAAGGAAAGCGGTGATCGAATACCAGAACAGCAAAGGACTTGTAGCTGACGGGATTGTCGGAGAAAAGACATGGAAAGCATTAGGAAAATAAAGGAGATAAGCGGTGAAAGCATTTGTAAATGAAATTTACATGCATCCGCTACCGGAAAACTTTAAAAACCATATGAGGAATGACCTGGGATTTGGAGAGGATCACAAAAAGATCATCGACAGCATGTCAAAGCACTACGGGGACAGCACATTCCATTACCAGGACACTATGATACCCAAGAGGAGATATGAATACCTCTTGGGTATTGTTGTATCAAGACATATGGAAGAGCTTCTCCGGCTGGCGGTGATAGGATACAAATACGAACAGAACGCGGACAAAAGCACAATCCCGGATGAAGTATGATAAAAGCATGAAAGGAGGGTGCTTATGGGATACGAATATGCATCGAACGCAAAAGCAAACGGTGCCCTGGCAACGGGCATCATCGGTACAGCTCTCGGAGGTCTTCTAACACTGGGAGCAGGAGGCAGGCTTATGAATGGCATGGATGGTACATGCAATCAGCCGATCACAAAGTTTGAGATGGAGCAGCAGAGCATGATCGCCGCAAAGGATGCGGAGATCGCATTGCTGAAATCCGAACAGAACACAGAAGTAAAGATCGCTGACGTATACGAGCGTCTTATCACTCGCATCAATCAGGATCAGAGAGAACAGCAGGCATGGAATGCAAATCAGTCCGTGGCAAACGCACAGATGTCCTCTGCGATTGCTGTGAACAACAACAGCATTGCGTGCATCCAGAACGTTCTCAACAATCTGACAAAAGTGGTCATCCCGGCAACCAGCGTATGCCCGGAGCCTATGTCCCGGTATAATTCCTGGACGGCGCCGACATCGACCACCACAACCGGCTAATGAATGCGGGGCAATAGCCCCGCTGACCGGAGAAAGGAAAATATGTACTCCGAAGAACAGATCGTGGACGGACTGGTCAGATACGCAGATCAGGAAATCTTAACAAAAATGCCGCTAAAAGAACAGATCATCGCATCAACCGCACTGTTTGTGGCGGTAAAAAACAAACAATATGTATTTCGCAATCTGAGAGACAATGCATATGTAAAAATGCTTGGTGCGGTAAATGACAACAAAGAAGTGGATGCAGAGGCAGTTCTGGACGGACTGAAAGCATCACTTGAAAAATACGGAAACTTAAAAGTGGACTTGCCGTTTAAAGGATCAGGGAGCTTTACATTTACACCGGAAGATGCAGACCTGATGAAAAAATATATCAAAGGAGAACTGTGATGGAAGATTATAAGATTAAAGTATTGGAAAGCCTGGAAGACGAAATGGACGATGTGGACAAGTACATCCGGATGTCAAAAGTGGAAAGGGCAGAAGGAAGACATGAGTGCGCTGCCATGTTAAGAGAAACAGCCAGGGAAGAGCTGAAACATGCGAAGAGGCTCTGGCGGATTTACGAAAATCATGGCTGGGAAGTACCGGAAGACGTAAAGAGAAGATACGCCGAGACGGAACAGATGGTGCATGAGATGTAAAAGAGGCGGGAAACCGCCTCTTTTATTATAGTCATCATCGTGGAACGTATTCGTCAGTACAACGATGATAGAATTATATACACAAATTTGCGTCAACAGAAATATCCCCGACAATCCAGCCGCGGTTCGGGGCACCGGCCTTTCTGACCGGGGGCTCCCGGTAATAGGAAATCTTCTCGATGCAGGATTTCAACATCCGGTTCTTGGCCTCTGCGGTAATGTCTGAATCATCCAGGGCGGCGAGAGCAGCGGAGAACCGGCCGCGTTTTTCCTCAATGGCCTCCCGGGTGGGAACCTCGGAGAGAATGGAATCGATAGAAGCCTGCACGGCGGACTTATCTTCGGCCACACGCCGGTTCAGTTCATCGAATACGTTTTTTGGCATCTGCTCTTCGGTGTACTTATCCCACAGAGAGATTTCTTTCTTATCCAGGGCGGCCAGCCGCAAGCGAAGCGAGGAGAGCGTTTCTTCCCGGGAGGACATGGCGGCAGCAGAATCCTTGAGCTGCACGTCAAAATCGTGAATAGCCTGCTTCAAAATGCGGACAACGATCTCTTCCGCCTCCTCGAAAGTACAGGAACCGGTATGGCAGACGCGCTGCATATCACAGAGGATACGGGGGCCGGTCTTGGGGTATGTGTGATAGCTCATGGCGTGGCCACACCGGCAGACGAAAAGACCGGCAAAAGGATTACGAACCTTAACCTTATCCTTGGCGCGGGTGACCTTCCCGGAGATTTTCTGGGCAGCGACAAACAGCTCCGAATCAATGATTGCCGGGTGCCTGCCGTCGTGCAGCTCATATTCGCTGCTCCATGGGCGGCTGGATTCCACGGAGCCGCTATGAACGGAGTGGACAACCTTCCGACGGTTCCAGAAAACTTTTCCGGTATAGACGGGGTTCTGCAGGATGCTCTTCACGCAGTTATATGTCCACGAATCATTGTTTCGAGGATGAGTACCTTGGAGGTTCAGCTGCTTGGCAATACGGGAGGGGCCAAGATCTTCGACGGCCCGCATCTGGAAGATCTGTCGGACAACGGAAGCTTCGGCGGGATTGATGCAAAGCGTGTAATGCTTCTTCTTTCCTTCCAGGACAAAGGTCTTGTCATACCCGTAAGGAGCAACGGAACCGATGTAATCCCCCTGACGGACGGCTTGCAGGCGGCCGCGGTTCATGATCTTCTTCTGATATTCCAGATATTCATTTCCTCTTTTCAGCTCACGTTCAAAGATATCCCGATCGTATTCGTCGGACAGGTCATAAGTTTTGCTGGGTGTGATGACATTCGTGCGGGTGTAGCGCAGGATCTTGATGAGCCGCCCGGCATCCTCCAGGTCGCCGCGGGAGAGACGCTGCACCTCGACACACAAGATAGCCTTAATGGCAGGCGATTCGATCCGCCGCAGCACGGAAAGAAATTCCGGGCGGTCGTCAATCGTCTCCCCGGACACGACCTCTCGATATTTGTTTTCTGCTGGGATACAGCAGTCATGCCTTTCGGCCCAATCAGATAAAATGGATTCGTGCTTTTGCAGCACATCTTCGACGGATAGACTGGGATCATC
>ERZ1034882.254-NODE-254-length-30084-cov-5.042359_pt1 | contig 30084 bp, 33 predicted proteins | sample MGYA00520606_ERZ1034882 | MGnify/ENA primary metagenome ERZ1034882 (study PRJEB33766, sample SAMN09781726) | gut metagenome | biome: gut microbiome | host: Homo sapiens | place: Madagascar | study: EMG produced TPA metagenomics assembly of the PRJNA485056 data set...
AACGATGTGAGAGCGCATGGGACAGCCTCACCCAGCATGACAATGCCAGCTGAAAACAAATTACTTTTTGCATGCTTAGTACCAATACCGGTTGTTGGTACAAAGATAGTGTGTTGACAGCCATGACGATGGTGATAGTGATTTGATAATCTAAGCTGGAAGCCTACCATGGCAGTTTGGTGAAATTGGCATACACAGCGGATTTAGGTTCCGCCGGGTAACCATATGGGTTCAAATCCAATAACTGCCACCACAAACAATCCGGCCTGGCCGGTTTATATATAAAAACAAAATCTATCAAGGAGGAAATCATGAAGCAACTTAAACTCTCACTCATTATCACATCCGGTATTCTCGCTGTCATCCTGGCTTGCATCTTCGGTGTAAACAGCTTTAAGAATAACGCCATCTCCCAGGAAGAGCGTGTCAACTCCGCCATGTCGGACATCAAGGTGTACGAGAAACGCCGTGCTGACCTCATTCCGAATCTGGTTGATACCATAAAAGCCTATGATAAGCATGAATACGAAACTCTCATGGCCGTCGTCTCCGCTCGCGGTTCTGGCGATGAAAACATTCAGGAAGTCGTTACACAAATCAAAGCCGTAGCAGAGCAGTACCCGGAACTGAAATCCAGCGATAATTACCGCGAACTGATGAATGAACTGTCTATGACCGAAAATTACCTGGCCGAATATCGAAGCAATTACAATCAGCAGGTCCGCAATTATCAGCGCTATATCCGTTCATTCCCGGCCAATATCTTCCTGTCACTAACCGGCTATGATCCAATTTCCGTAGAATACCTTGATTATGGAGCTTCGTCCGATGCGCCCACAAACTTATTCGGCTAATCGCCATGCCATTTATGCCTTTGGTATCAATATCACCCTGCGGGAGATTCTTGCTAGTGTAACGATCATATCTTTCATGCTGCTCGCCGGTTTTCTTATTTCTGACAAAATCAATAATTCTATTCAGGATAAAAACGAGGAATACCAAAAGGCCGTTAAGCTGAATACTTCGCAAGAGTTTCGGTACGGTCTTCGTACCGATGTTGGCAATGCTTTCTGCTATGGAAATCTTTCTGCAATCGATACAGTCACATACCCAGAAATTGATGGCGAATATATGTATGTAAGTAAAACCCGCGAAGAATATCGTATGCATACACGCGAGGTAACAAAGACTCGCACTGGCCCAGATGGTAAAACGGAAACGTATACTGAAACAGAAATCTATTATAGCTGGGACACGATTTCTTCTGAGCGGCTTCATAGTAATGAGCTTACATTTAATGATGTGGTTTTCCCATACAGTAAATTCGATGTTCCATCATCTCATTACATTACTACCATTTATAAATGGTCAGATGTCCGCTATGTCTACTATGGTACGGATACGGATTTTACCGGCACTCTTTATACCAAAATTTCTGATCACACCATTGCTGATCAAAGTCGATTTTTCCAGGACAAAACACCAGATGAAACCTTAGAGTCTCTTATTTCCTCTTCCGGCGCAGCACTCATATTCTTCTGGTTATTCTGGATTGCCCTTATCGCCGGTATCATTTTCTATTTCTGCTCGCGTGAAAACGCCTGGCTGGAATAACCTGCTCTGTAGGTTTATATATAAACACTTTTCTGTAAAGGAGATGTATTTCATGTGTCTGTAACTATTACCTGTGCGCTTGTGGTTTTGGGTGCTTATTGGTTCTTTGAGCAACACAATCGTCCAAAGATCCCGTAAGCCAAGGAGGTTTTATGTTTCCACCGGCATTCCTACTTCTTGGCTGCGTTGTCATTGTTCTGTTCTGGTGTGATGCCAGTAAGCATTTCGATGAAGCAGGCCAAAAGATTATCGATTTCTTCAAACAATTCACGGAGGATGATACTTAAAAATGAAAAAAGTTCTCGGCGGTTTTTCTACCGCACTCGTTATTATCATTGCAGTTATTGCATTGATTTTCTGCACTGTCCGCATCCCGGCTGGCTATGTCGGCGTCATCTATAACATGAACGGCGGCATTTCGGACAAAACCCTTTCTCAGGGTTTTCATCTCATCAGCCCCACGCAGAAAGTGACTACATACTCCATCGGAATTGAGCAATCCTATCTTACTTCTGGTAAAGATGGCGATTCCGAAAACGATGAAAGCTTTGAGGTTCCGTCTAATGATGGCAAGGGCCTCACGGTGGATATGACTTTCACTTATCGCTATGACGCCGACAATGTCGCCAATACCTTCACTCGCTTCAAGGGACAATCTGGCAAGGAAGTCAAAAATACCTTCATTAAGCCCAATATTATGTCTTGGACCAAAGAGGTAACCGCAAAGTATTCTGTTATTGACCTGCTTGGTGATAAGCGTGCTTCTCTTAATTCTGAATTGACCGATTATCTCAAAGAGAAATTTGAACCCTACGGCATTGTAATTGAATCTGTTTCCCTTATCAATATTGACCCGGACGATGAGACTCGTTCCGCTGTTCAGAAAAAGGTAAACGCACAGCAGGATCTGGAACTCGCCAAAATTGAGCAACAGACCGCTAATGTCAATGCTGAAAAGGAAAAGGAAGTCGCCATCACCAAGGCAAATCAGGAAAAGGAAACTGCTCAAATTGAAGCGGAAGCCAAACTCATTCAGGCTCAGGCCGAAGCCGAATCCAATCGTCTGATTGCTCAATCTCTTACTCCTGAGCTGATCGAAAAGCAGAAGTATGAAAAGTGGGATGGCAAGCTCCCCACGGTTCAGGCCGGCAGCACTTCCTCTATCATTGTCGATACCAGCAATGCAGCAGAGTGAGGTGATATGAATGCTTATTAACGGCAAACGTGCCCTAGCTTACATCGTCACCATCGACGAAATTAAACCGATTCCTAATTACGATAGGGTAGAGCATGCCCGCACCAACGGCTGGTGGGTCATTATTAGCAAAAATGATTGTCTCAAAGTCGGCGATAAATGTGTCTACTTTGAAATCGACAGCCGCGTTCCGGCGGACGATGATCGATTCGCTTTCCTCGAAAAGCGCGATTTCAAAGTCCGTACCCTGCGTATGTGCAAAGTCCTCAGCCAGGGCTTGTTGATGCCTGTTTCTGTATTTGGCTTCGAGAGTCTTCCCGTAGGAACCGATGTCACGGACAAGCTAGGCATTACCTATGCAGTAGATGAAGATAATGCCCGTAAGGCCGAATCCAACAAGCAGGCCAAGTATATGGGTATGTATACTCGTCATAAGCGCCTGTTTAAGACTCGGCTTTTCAAATGGATCATGCGCCATGAGCGCGGTCGTGAATTCCTTTTCAAAATCTTTGGCAAAAAGACTGATGTTCCGCTGTCGTTCCCGGATTTTGTAAGCAAAACAGACGAGGAACGCATCGAAAATCTACCATACAAACTCGGTACGGATGAAGAATATATCCTTACCGAAAAACTGGATGGTACTTCCGCCACTTACGTTCTTTCCCGCAACGGCAAAAAATATGATTTTGCCGTCTGTTCCCGTAATCTGCGTTTGCCGCGTCAGAAGGATGGCGATCCTAATATGGACGTCTATTGGGAGATGGCTTATAAGTACAATATTGAAAACGTACTTACAGAAATTCTGGAAAATAATCCTGGAAAGAACTGGGTTTGTCTACAAGGCGAAATCATTGGTCCCGGCATTCAAAAGAACCCGCTGGATATGTCTGACCATACGCTGAATCTATTCAATTTCATTGTAGATGGTGAACGCTGGCCTACAGATGTTGGTTATATCTGCGCTAAAAACCGTGGTATCCCGTGGGTTCCCATCCTTGGCTGCGGTACACTCCCCAATACTATGGATGATATGAAAGCCCAGGCGGATGGCAAATCTGCGCTGAACGAAAACAAACTTCGCGAGGGTATTGTCTATCGCTCTCTGGATGGCAAGGATTCTTTTAAGAACGTTTCCAACGAGTATCTGCTCCACCAGGGCAAGCTTAAGCCAAAGAAGGTGCCTGCCCATGAATGACCTCAAAGAGAACGCTAAATTCAGTTTTGGCAAGGTGGAACTCGGTGTTATTCCAGATGAAGCAGACATCAAAAAGATGTCCAAAAATGCTCATGCAGACCGTGTGAATACGGCACTTTGCAACAAAATGGATGCTGTAGATGCATTGGATGCCTTCAAACATACGCTTGTCAGCAACCTGTCTAAAGCACAGTATGTCATCATCCGTAATTCCTTAGAGGAAATGGCTGATATTATCCGTGAGTATGAGGGTAAGCCATTCCCTAATCGTCCGCATGACCAAAACGCAAAAACAAATCAGCGCCGCAGACCGCGCAACAAACAGAAAGGTGGAGCAAAATGACTAAAGTAATCTGTAACTGCTGTGGTAAGGAGATCAGTTCCGTAGCTTTCCATATGGATGAAATCATGCCTTACGGTAGCGAACATGACGGTGATCTTTTCACACTAGACCTCTGTGCCGACTGCATGGATAAGCTTGTCGAAACGATTCGTCCTCTGTGCAAAATCGATCCTCTGACCGAGTTCTAATTTTTTTGTCTTCAATGCAATACAATTAACCACCGAATTGAAAAGTATTCAATTAAATTTTATACATAAAGGAGTTTCTACATGGCAAATCGAATTTTTGACCTTCCTCAGCAGCGCGGTGCCTTCCAGATGCGCGGTATCGTTTCCGGTGTAGAGCGCAGCAATTTCTATTCTGAGAAAAAGACCAAGCGCGGCGGTGATTTCCGCTCCGTCTTCTTCCAGTGCCGCACCGGCAAGGATGGTGCGCCGCACAATATCTCCATGAACGGTATGCCGCGTGATAAGGTCTATTTCTTCCGCAGCGAGGATAAGGCTAAGGGTATCACTAAGGATAAAAAGGAAGTTGCTTTTAAGGACCGTAACACCTTTGTCTGCCCGGATGGTTATAGCCTGGTTGGTGTTCATCTTGGTCTGACCCAGAAGGAATCTGATGGCAGAATGCAGAATGAAAAGGTCACCATGGTCGAGTACGATGCCTGCAAGTACGTTGCCGACAATCTCAAGGATGATATGTCTGTCTTTGTTAAGGGCAACACGGAGTTCAGCAGTTACCAGGGTAAGCACCAGGTTCGATTCACTCCCAATCAGATCAGTCTGTGCGCCAAGCCCATCGATTTCGACGCCGAGGATTTCAAGGAGTCCGCAAACTGGGAGCAGAACATGGTTTTTACCGGCATCCAGTTTGATAAGGAACTGGGCGAGGCTGTCATCTCTGCCAAAATCGTAGGCTACAACACCATCGAGGATGCAATCTTCTACCTGAACCCCAACGACAGCGACAAGGTCAAAAAGTTGATGCAGAACATCAAGAATAAGCTCAAGCCCTACACCAGCTTTACTGCATCCGGCTACATGAAGGGCATCGAAAAGGTCGAGGAAGTTACTGAGGATGACGGCTGGGGCGAATCCAACGCCATGGAGCGTCAGTCTTCTCCTGTTGAGCGCAAGATGTACATTACCGGCATTGATCCTTCCACCTTCGATACCGAGACTTACACCGAGGAAAAGATGGCCGAAGCGCAGGCTAAGATCGTCGCCAACGAGCAGGCCAAGGCAGACTTCAATGGCAAGGCCAAGGACGAAAAGGTTCCCTTTGATATGGACGATTGGGGTTCTGCTGCCGCTGTTTCCGATGATGACGATTGGTCCTAATAGTGAAGGGAGTTGTAATACATGATTCGTAGTGCTTTTTCTACTCGTAAAAAAATCCGTATGCTCGTATATGGCGATCCGTTCACTGGTAAGTCTACCTGGGCATCTCAACTCGCCTATTTTAAGCGTGATGACGGCACGGATTTCCGCGTTCTGTACATTGATACTGAAGGCGGTTCTTTGGATAATCTCGTTGATGATTTGCAGGACAATGGCGTAAACGAAAAGAATTTCTGGATCGTCACCACGCAATCCCTGGCCGAGGTTCTTGATTATATCAAGAAGATCACTGATAACGAGGACTTCTATGATGATGATGGTGAGGTCATCTTGGATGCCTATGGTAAGCCGTTCCGCGTTGATGCTCTTGCTATCGATTCTGTCTCGATTCTGAATGTAACCGCACGTCAGGGTTTGGCTGAATTTTCTAAGCGTCGTGCAAAGGTAAAGGCCGAAGCCGCTGGCTTGGTTGGCGATGCTAAAGCAGTTAAGGTTGAAGGCGCCGGTATGGAGCTGAAGGATTATAACACCCTCAACTTCAAGGGCCAGTCTCTGATCCTGGATCTGAACGCTTCTGGCGTCAACTATGTTGTCACCTGCCGTGAAAAGAATGAAACGGAAAGTGTAAAAGATTCCAATGGTTCTATTTCCAGTGTTGCTACCGGGCGCAAGATTCCCGACGGCTTTAAGGGTCAGGATTATAACGTCGATACTGTGATTCGTTTGTATCGCAGCCCTGATGATGAGTCCATTGTTATGGGTTACTTCGTTAAGGATCGCACCAAGCTGCATGGCAATTGCGAAGTCGTCGAAAATCCCAGCCTGCTTGAATACCGTGAGATTCTTGATCGCAGCGCAAAGAATAAGGAAGTTATCATCAAAAACGGCCTGAATGACGCTGTTAAAAAGGAAATGGAATTGACCATGCGTGACCTTGGTATTGAGGACGAGGAACAGCAGGCAAAAAAGGAATCCAATGAGGAGGCCGAGGCTTCTGCTGGTCCTACCGTAGATACCCTGCGCAATAAGGCCCGCCAGATGATCAGTTCCTGCACCAGCCCTGTCAAGAAGGCTGCTATGCAGAAAGCTGTTAAGGATGCCGGTCTGCCCACCGCTCTTGCAAAGATCACTGATGCCGAGGTTATGGCAAAAGTCGTCGCTGTCATGGAGGAAGCCTCTGTCTGATGCTTAAGCCCCGCAAGTGTAGATTCTGCGGGAAGTACATTCACATTCCACGGGACAGTGACATGGTAGTCAAGTTTGGCACATGGTTTGTACATACAGATTGTTTTGCCAAATACCGTACCACAACCGGGAAAGCCCCCTGGTCCAAAGAAAAGCTGGGGGCTTTCCTTCCTCTTTTAAAAGAGGAAACGAATGTGAAAATTGAGGAACTGCTCGCCGCAGATGAAGAAAAAACAAAACAGGAAGCCATCGCTAAAAAACTTGCCAACGTGCAGGAAGAACGCCGTAAGGAATTCTTCGATTTCATCCGCGATACTTACGCCCCGGCGGTCGTGCCAGGCAAATTCTATGCTAAGCTGCAGCGCTATGTTTTCGGCACAGAACCTCGTTATGCAGGCTCTATTCCACCGGAACATTTCCTTGATATGTGGCGCCGCATGCTGCCAAAGCTGAACAAAATCGACGAAAATAATCGTGCCCACGATAAAATCATCCATAATCGCTGGGATTATGATTTAACCATTGTGCTTGCAAACTACCCCAGCTACCTTGCCTGGCGTCAAAAGCAAGCATCTCAGGCACAGGCAATCCGCGACGCCGCCAATATCGCTCAGGAAAACAAAATCATCAAGGCCGCAAAGTCAACACCTAAAACCAGTCCGTCGGATGATATCGATATTTCTTCCATGCTTGATGAAATTTAAAAGGATGGTGATGAACGATCGAACCTATCAGCAATATCACCAACGAGATCCTGTTCGTAGGCGCTATCTATAAAAGGCCGGACATCTTAGTCGAATACAGCCAGTACGTCAAAAGTAAATACGACTTTTTCGATGAAGGTGTCAAGTTCTTTTACGATAACGCTGTCACCCTGTACGAGACCCGTACACAAGAATTTACAAAAACCAGTATCCTAACCTATATGGCCGAGGATGAGTCCCGCATGCACCAGTACCGTGAGCTGAAGGGCTGGGCAACCATTGATGGCTACATGAAGCTCTCGAACCCGGATGATGTGAAGGGATATTTCGATGTCCTAAAAAAGTATTCGCTCCTACGTGAATATCAGCGCAGCGGCTTCAATATCGAAGGCATCTGCAAACATCCGCGTTTTGAAAGCCTCAAGGCTCAAGACATCTATAAACTCATTCGCGGTAAAGCCGATAAAATCAACACGGTCATCCTAACGAATGATGAAGCCGAAATCCTAAATTCCGGCCTCGACGCTACCGTCAATGAACGCCTAAAAGTGCCGGATATGGGCATCTCGATACCCTTCCAGACCATGAACGAGCTGTTCAGAGGCTTCAAATTGGGCACTATGATGTGCTCCGGTATGCTCTCAAACGCCGGTAAAACACGCCTCCTGATGGCTCTTGTGGCCCATATAGCCCTTGTAGAGAAGCAGAAAACACTGGTTTTATTGAACGAAACTGACCTCGAAGCAGCCCGCTATTGCCTGCTTACGACCGTGATAAACAACCCTGAGTTCCAGGAGCTTCACGGTTTTCACTTACATAAGAATGAGCGCGAAATCACACTTGGCCTTTATAAGGATGCTAACGGCGAGTTTATCGAGCGCAAGCAGGATGGACGCGGTGTCTTCACCGAAACATACGAAGAATACATGGCAAGAGTCGCCGCCAACAGCGAGGAATATAACCAGGTAATCTCCATCTGTAACTGGATCGATGAAGCCAGTCAGGGCCTTATCTTCGCTAAGAATGTCAGTACAGACTACACCGATAAAAGTCTGGAGTTCGAGATCCAAAAGGCCGTCCTCACCAAGGGTGTCAAGTATGTATTTTACGATACCCTAAAGAACGAAACGTCCTCGGTAGGTGAATGGTCCAGTTTCAAAATCACAACAACGAAATTGTCTCAGCTTGCCCAGCGCTACAAGATTTTCCTGTACGGTTCTATCCAGTTGACGGATAGCGCCAATGATTACGAGTCGGACATGCTTAACAGTAATAATATTGCCGAGGCAAAAAGCATCAAACATGTCCTGGATACGCTGGTTCTCTATAAGGAGATCCCAAACGCTCAACTAAGTAAGTTCTACTATCTTACTTATAACGAGGATTGGGGCGAGCCTACCCCCACGGATCTCAATAAAAACAAACGCTACTATATCGGCAATATTGATAAGAACCGTTTTGGTTCCAAAAAGAAACTCCTGTTCGAGGTCGACCTCGATAAAAACGTCTGGACTGAACTAGGCGAAGTTTTAAGAAAGTGATAGCAGAGGGGGATTTATTTTGGTCAGCATCGTTGACCTCAAGACCTATATTCTTGAGGAAAACATGGTAGAGTCCGTGCTGGAAGGCATCGGCTGCCATCACATCAAACATAAATCCGGCTACTATCAGTGTGCAAATCCTGATGGTGATAATCAGACTGCCGTATGTGTTTATGAAAATGATAACCTTACGGTAGTCGATTACACCAGGGATATTGCTCCTGGTAAATCAAGCGCCGACATTATCACACTTGTGCAGTTCTTTACAGACCTATCGTTCCCCAAGGCGGTCAATCAAATCTGCTCCTGGGTCGGCCTTGATTATTATCACGACTTTGAAGCCGAACTTCCCCGCAGCGTTTCTCTAACAAAAGAACTGCTTGCACTGCAGGGCGATTCTGTTGCCGAGTATGAGGATAAGCCGGTAAAGCCAATACCAGAAAAGATCCTGTCCTACTACGCCAACCGCGTCAACCAGCCTTTTGCCGATGACGGGATTTCCTATCTCACTCAGCAAGAGTGGGAAATTGGTTTTGACGAATCCACAAACCGTATCACCATCCCTATTCGGGATGAAATCGGCACGCTTGTTGGTGTCAAGGGTCGTATGCTTGCGGCCCCGCAAACGGAAGATGAAAAGAAAATCAAATACCTGTATATCGAGCCATGTGCCCGCAACAGGATTTTGTATGGACTTTTCAAAACCTGGGACGCTATCAAGTCTACCGGGAAAGTCTATGTGGGCGAGGCAGAAAAGTCTGTTTTGCAAATGTGGGATATGGGTGTCTTTAACTGCGTAGCAACAGGTGGCAAAAAGGTATCGGCTCACCAAATCGAAATGCTGACCCGTCTTTGTGTGAATATTGTTTTCCTGTTTGACCAGGATGTTCAAAAAGAGGAACTGCTTTCTCTTGGCGAGCGTTTCACTATCGGCACAAAAGTGTATGCTGCAGTCGACGACAAGGGAATTCTTGCCGATAAGCAGGCCCCCACCGATGACCCGCAAAAATTCAAACGCATGATCACTGAATGTGTAAGGAGGATTCATTGAGTTTACCAGTAAAGCTCTGGCAGGGGAGTGATAATGATTTTACCCATCCTGCAAAAACCGTATTACATAATCGCGGTATCGATGATTATAAACGTTATATGAACCTAACGGATGACGCACTATATTCTCCGTATCTATTAAAGGATATTGAGCTGGCTGCAGATGTTTTTGCCAGCAGCGTAAACAGAAATGAGACAATTTCAATCCTGGTTGACTGTGATGTAGATGGATTTACTTCCGCTGCCATTATCTATAACTACATCAAAGATATGGGTTTCACTGGTATCATTCATACGTTGTTCCATACAAAGAAACAACATGGCCTAAGCGATCCAGAAATTAAGGTTCCAGAGGACACAGAACTGCTTATTATCCCTGACGCAGGAAGTAACGATGTTGAGCAGTGTCAAAGACTTCATGAATCAGGTATGGAAATCATCATTCTTGACCACCATATTATTGAGCAAAAAAATCCTGATGTAATTGTCGTTAATAGTCAGGATGGCAGCTATCCAAATAAGGAACTGTCCGGCGCCGGTGTTGTCTGGAAATTTTGTCAGGTAGTCGATGATATTCAGTGGACGGATTACGCCAATAAGTATATCGACCTCGCTGCCGTCGGCAATATTGCAGACCTTATGGATATGCACAGCTTGGAAACCAAGCGTATCGCCATCAAGGGTCTTGCCCAAATCGTCAATCCGGCGCTCAAAGCCTATGTGGATTTCAATAGCTACAGCATCGGCAGTGATGAACCAACTTGCGTAGACATTGCTTTCTATGTTGCTCCACTTATGAACGCCATCGTTCGTGTCGGAACACAAGAACAAAAACAGCGCCTCTTCGCTGCCATGACCGGTAGTACCAAAACCTATGAATACACACCTACACGCGGCAAGAATAAAGGCATCACCAGTATTGATAGTGAGGGTATGCACTCAGCCCGTGAGGCAAACGCCTGTAAGGCAAAACAGAACAAGGAAAAAGACCATTCCATTGATGAACTGCGGGACGTAATCAGCTACTACAAATGGGATAATAACAAAGTCCTGTTTGTCAATGCTACCGGCACCATCGATAAAGAGCTGACCGGTCTTGTCGCTATGAACCTGGTAAACATCTACAACCGCCCGGCGGTTGTACTGGTTGCTGATTCTAATGATTCAACCATGTTTGGCGGCTCTATTCGCAATGTCAATGGCGGTGGCGTAGATAACCTGAAAGAGCTGCTGGAATCCACCGGCTGTTTTGATTATATTCAGGGTCATGAAAACGCTGCTGGCGTACATATTGCCAAGTCTAAAGTGCCTGAAGCTATCGCTATCACGAACAATATGCTTAAGGATGTGGACGTTAAAAAGTTCTATCAGGTGGATTTCATTCTCGATTATTCCCAGCTTACGCTATCCATCATCCGTGATATGCACGCTATGCGCCGTGTCTGGTGCCAGGGCGTCCAGGAACCACTGTTCTTTGTAAAGAATGTCGTAGTCCCGCGTCAGCAGTGCTCCACCATGGGTAAAACGGGAACGACTTGGAAGTTTACTGACCCGGATACTTACATTGAATACGTTTGTTTCAAGGGCGGCAAAATGGCAAATTGGATCAATGCAGACCTTTATAATACAGGTTCCAAAACGCTCAATATCGTCTGTAAACTTGGTATGAATCAGTACGGTTCCCGCGTCACGCCGCAGGTCATTATCGAAGCATACGAGGATGTTCAAAATGGGTGATTGGAAACGAGCTATCGCTATCGACTTTGATGGCACGATTTGTAAAAGCAAATACCCAGACATTGGCGAACCGAATTGGAACATCATTAACCAAGCCAGATTGGAACAAAAAAACGGTGCTGGCTTAATCCTTTGGACATGCCGGGAAGGTGAACTGCTTTCCAATGCTATTAAAGCCTGTGCCGAATGGGGTCTGCGTTTTGACGCCGTCAACGATAGTTTACCAGAATGGAAAGAATATTTTGGTTCTAACTGCCGGAAGATCGGCGCAGATGAATACTGGGATGATAAAGCAATTCCTGTAAAAAACGGTTGTCTTGTCGATTGTCACTATGACCGTATTGTAATGAAAAGTGGTGATGCCTGATGAGTAGTAGTTTACATACGCATTCAGCGTACAGCTTACTGGACGGTTTCTCTATGCCAGAAGAAAACATGAAACGTGCTTCTGAGCTTGGTTTAAAAGCCATTGCTATTACCGAGCATGGTGAAGTAACCAGCTGGCCTTATTACTCTGAGCTTCAGGATAAATACCCGGATGTAAAACTGCTCTATGGTATCGAGGCTTACGAATGTTCCGATAGGGAAGTAAAAGATCCTGATAATAAATACTGGCATCTTATCCTGATCGCCCGCAATGAGCTTGGCCGTCAGGCTATCAATCGCCTGTCTACGCTTGGGCATCTGCATGGCTTCTATTCTAAACCTCGTATTTCTCTTTTGGATATTGCCAAAGAAGATACCGATAATCTCATTGTTACTTCCGCTTGCCTGGCCAGCCATCTTTCCCGTGAGAAAGATTATGAAAAGTGCATAGCACTTGTGAACGAATACAAAACTGTTTGCAAGCACTTTTATCTGGAAATTCAGGCGCATGATAATACCGTACAGGCCGAGTATAACCAAAAAATCATGCGCTTGGCAAAGGATACCAACACAAAAGTGGTCGTCACAAACGATGTCCACGCCGCCACAAAAGAGGATTTAAAATACCAAGATGTCTTTGTACGAATTGCCAATGACCGTGAAACTGCGGCAGAAATTTATGATGGCTGCTATTTTATGTCTGATGCCGAGATCCATGCAATTCTTGACAAACAGATCGGGTCAGACGCGGCAAGTCGATGCCTGCAGACTACTGATGAAGTCGCTGACTTATGCGATGTAATATCCATGCCATGGCACGAACCGGAACTGCCCAAGATTCAGATTCCTCAGCCATACGCTTCGTCTGCTGCGTATCTTCGCTTCCTGGTAAAGCAAGGCTTTGTTCGCCGTGGCTGTTATAAATTCGATTATGAGAAACAGCGCATTTACAAGCAGCGTATTAAAGAGGAGCTTGAAGTTATTGAAAAAAAGGACTTTTGTGATTACTTTCTTATCCTTGTCGATTATATTTCTTGGTGTCGTCAGAATGGTATCATTGTTGGTCCTGGACGTGGTTCTGCATGTGGCTCTCTGGTCTGCTATCTGATTGGCATTACAGAGCTGGATTCCATCAAATACGACCTGGATTTCGGTCGTTTCCTTACGATTGAACGTAAAGACCTTCCTGATGTCGATGTCGATGTCAGCGACCGCGCCCCTGTTGTCGAATATCTTACCAATAAGTATGGCGAGGATCGCGTTGTTCAGGTCATGAACATCGTTTTTACTACGCCGGTTACCAGTATTCGTGACGCAGGCCGCATCCTTGGTTTTCCGTATGCAGAAATGCAAAAAATCAGTAAAGGCTTTATCCAAAAGACCTGGCAGGATTGTCTGGAGGCAAACCAAGACGTTGCCGAAAATCCGCGCTATGCGGAGTTGCTTGACTATGCCGGGCGCATCACAGGCCGTCCTCGCGGATATGGTATTCATGCAGGCGGTGTTATCGTCTGCCGTCAACCATACTACGAGTATATCGGTATCCGCCATGGTCAGGAAGGCGAACACGTCATTTCCGTTGATAAAATCATGGACGAGCGCATCGGCCTGGTTAAATTCGATATTCTTGGTGTCGCTTCTCTGGTTGCTATCAACGAAGCCATGGAAGAAGACCATATCCCAGCATGGGAAATCAATATCAATAACCCAGCGTTCGAGCATGACAAGGCTTCCTATGATTTGATTTGCAGCGGCAAAACAGACAGTGTCTTCCAAATCGAATCCAGCGGTATGAAGGATCTGGTAGCCCAGCTTCAGCCACGCAGTATGGAAGAACTCAGCGCTCTGATTGCTCTTTATCGCCCGGACGCCATGCCGTCCATTCCTACCTATGTCGAGAATAAAAAGTATCCAGAAAAGATTACCTATTTCCATCCCGATGCAAAGCCCATCTTTGAAAAAACCTACGGCGTCAATATCTATCAGGAACAAAGCATGAAGATCACCAAGGTTTTTGGTGGACGCAGTGACGCAGGTGCTGACCGTATGCGTAAGTGCCTTGCTAAAAAGAAGCCGGAAAAAGTAAAAGAAGAAGTCGAACTCCTGCACAGCGAGATCCTGACCCATGGTTACGACGAGAAAACAGCAAATACAATTTGTGACGAACTATCCACAAAAGGTGGATATGGATTGACGAAAGTTGAGTCCCTTATGTTGGCGACAGCATAAGCAAACACCGAATATGCGGGGAACTCTTTAGAGCCTTATGTACCAAAGTGTAATAATCATAAGGATTTGACAATCCGCAGAGACAGCGCGAAAGCGAAGCTCCCAACGACTACCAAGGTGCATCTCTATGAGATGAAGGTATAGTCTACTCCCTTATAAATACTGCGAAAGCAGGGGTATTAAGATCAATAAGTCACATTCTCAGGCGTACTCCGTTATCCTTCTTCAAACAGCATACCTAAAGGCTCATCATCCTGTCGCGTTCTTCAAGGCCATGATGAACCTAAACAAAGACAAAGTCGGCAAGGTCAACAAAATCATGGTGGATGCTCGTCAGTTCGGCGTGCAGATCCTGCCGCCCAACATCAATCACTCAGGCAAAAACTTCACAGTTGTCGATGGTAAAATCCTTTTCGGCCTTTCCGCCATTGGCGGAATTGGAAAAACATTGGCGGATGACATCATGCAGGACCGTGAGGCAAACGGCCTTTATAAAAACTTCTCGGATTTTGTCGCAAGAGTGCATCCTACCAAGGCGCAAATTGTTGCACTGGTAAAATCCGGCGCCATTCCATGTAAGAACAAACGTCAGTTTATGATTCGCTACTTAATGAATGATGCTAAGGGCAGCGAGTTCAAGCCGGTAACCACGCTTCCAGCTAAAGCACGTTTGCTTAGTGAGTATAATATCGATGTCACCAAGTACATGGATGGCAAAAAGGTTGATAAAGAGGCCGTTTTAAAGCTCTACAATCAAGCCCGCCGGGTGAAATTTGAGGCCGAAAAGCTCGAAAAGCAAAACAAGCTGCTTGCTGAGTACAGCGAGAAATATCTCAAAGATGAACCATTCTGGGAGTTCCAGACCCTTCAGACCTTCATCAGCGATAAAAATCCGTTCGAGGAAGCATTCAAATATCTTCGCGATTTTTCTGATGTAAAGGAAGGCGGAGATTGCGTTCTCGTAGGCGTCATTTCCAGTGTACAAAAGAAAAAGACGAAGAACGGTCAACAATTTGCATTTGTAAATCTTTACTCCGGCAGTGGGATCATCGAACTTACCGTATGGCCCACTACGCTATCTCATAATCAGGATCTTATCGTCAAGGGTTCTCAGGTAGCCGTAATTGGCCGCAAGGAAGATGAATCTCATGTTGTCGTCAATAAGGTAAAGTCCTATAAACAATGGCTCCATGACCGTGAACTTAATCTATAAGGAGGAATTGTATTGAAACAGGGTGACCTGCGTTGCAATATCAAGGTATGTTACATTGTATACCCAAGAGGGGAAACCTTCGGTGTAAAACCAGGCACCTGGTGTGTTTTTGGTGCCGAGGTCACAACAGTGCTCGAAGGAAAACCCATACTTAACAGAAGCGGTCTTATCCGTGTCGCCGGTGAGGTTCCAAGCCTTGACCGTGATAAAGAATATTCTCTTACTGCACGACTGTCCGATAACCCAAAATACAGCAACAGCTACGATATTCTTCGTATGAACGAGCTTAAAGTTTATACCAACAGGGAAGAACAGGAAGAATTTCTCAAACTGGTTCTGTCAGAGAATCAAATCGAAGCACTATATTCCAACCTTGATAACCCATTCGAGACCATCAAGAACCACGACATCGCAACCCTCTGCACGATTAAAGGCATAAAAGAATACACAGCTCAAAAAATCATCCAAAAGTACGAGGAATCTATCGATGATGGCCCCGCTTTCCTGGAACTGTTTGGATATGGTCTCTCTAAGCTTACAATTCGCCGCCTGATCGACCAGTACAAAAGTGCCAATACACTGCTGGAAAAGGTTAAGGATAATCCATATATCCTTATCGATGAAGTTACTGGTATCGGCTGGAGTAAGGCAGATACTATCGCCATAAATTCCGGCGTCGGCCAGTTCTCCAAAAAGCGCATCGCCGCTTACATTAAATACTACCTTAATCAACAGGCCGAGAATGGCAATTCCTGGGTAGAAGTCGCTGACATTGTCTCTGCAGCAAAGAAAGAACTCGCCATTACAGAGGAACATAAAGACATTTTCCGGGAAACGATTCGGTCTATGGCTATAGACAAAGTGGTCTGGCTCAGTGAGAATCATCGCTATGCGGCCCTTGTGTCCGTCCGTAAACTGGAAATGAATATCGCAAGGGAACTCAAGCGAATCAGCGATGCAGAAGTAACGACGCCTAGCGTGTCTCTTGAAGCAGGCATTTCTCAAGCTGAAGATGAACTTGGTATTGAATACACTGACGAGCAGAGAGATGCAATTAAGAAAATTGTACAATCCAACGTTAGCATTTTGACTGGTCTTGGTGGCACTGGCAAGACATCGGTTGTATCCGGTGTTCTCAAAGCACTACAAGGCATGTCCTTTGCTCAAACTGCTTTGTCAGGCCGCGCCGCAGCGCGTATGTCGGAGGTAACATATAAGGATGGATTTACCATCCACCGCCTGCTGGAGTATAGCCCGGAATCTGGTTTTAAGCGCTGTGCAAGCAATCAGCTGTCTCAGCAAATCATCATCCTGGATGAGACATCCATGGTCGGAGCAGACCTGTTTTACCATCTCGTCCAAGCGATCCGTTCAGGCAGTCGCCTTATTATGATTGGTGATGATGGCCAGCTGGAAAGCATCGGTATGTGCAACATCTTTAAAGATATGCTTAACTCCGGCGTTATCCCCGTCGCCCGCCTGACTAAGATCCATCGCCAGGCTGCAAAGTCCGCTATTATTACCGAGAGCATTAAGGTGCGAAAGGCTACGCAGCTCACGCCGTTTGGCTGGGCAGGGCAGGAGGTTCGCGGTGAACTCAAGGATCTGGAACTGGACATCTACCGTAGTGCTGCCGATTCCTATTCCCACATCATTGCGCAGTTCAATCGCCTGTATCAAAACGCTGGTATGGATTGCAGTGATATTCAAATCGTTCTGCCGCAGCGCTTCCGTGGCAATATCAGTACATTGCGCCTAAATCTGGCTGTACAGGCAATCGTCAATCCGCCGCAAGGTCAGGATGAGGTACAGATCCATTACATAGCCGCCGGAACCAATGTCGATTACATGCTTCGTGTCGGTGATTCTGTCATCATCAACCGTAATAACTACGATACGGTGACAGCGGACGGCGTAAACTGCCCGGTCTATAATGGCAACAAGGGGACAGTAGTTTCCATTGATAAGGACCTCGATGCTATTACCATCGACTTCGAGCAATGGGGTAAGATCGTCATTCCTCATTATAACGATAAAAATCTAAATGTCTGGAACACCATTGAGCTTGCTTACGCTCTTACCTGTCATAAGCTCCAAGGTTCTGAAGCCAAGTACGTCATCGTTGGCATGGATAATACAGCCCATGTTATGCTCACCAGAGAGTGGCTGTACACCGCTATCACCCGTGCCAAAAAGTTCTGCGTCATCTGCGCAGAGTCGGACGCCCTTAACTATAGCATCAAAAATAGTAACGTTCCTTACAAGCAAACGTTCCTATGTGATTTTTTAAAGAAAATTTTTCTTAAAGAAATTTCAAAAAGTGCTTGACACTTGCTGGTTATCGAGTATACTTATAAATAGACACGATACAATCAACCACCGAGTAAACGTAAGCCAAGGCAGCTCTGTCTACGCCTTGGCATAAAAAATAGTCCTATATGATACAATCAGCCACCGATTTAAAGAAAGTGAGATGGTTTCCTTGCTGGATGTTTTTGACTATAAACTCGTCAAAACACTGTACGCCTACTCCAACAAACTGCAAAAGGCTACCAAAAAAGCCGATAAAACTAAACTTTTACAACAGGCAAAAGATGATAAGGATCTCAAGTATTTTCTGGATTTCGTTCTGAATCCGCGTATCGTCACCGGCCTGTCCGATAAAAAAATCAATCAGCTTGTCCGCCTCGATGCAGAGTGGGATACAGACTTCTATGGTATTTGCAATTACCTTAAAAAGCATAATTCTGGCCGTAACGAAGACATTGCTGTCGTAAAGCATTATCTAAATCAATTCGATGGCGATATCAAAGAATTCCTGGTTCGCGTCTTCACCAAAAATCTTCCGCTTGGCGTAGAAGTCAAAACTGTCAATAAGACGCTTGGCTTTACGCTGATTCCAGACTGGCAGGTCCAGCAAGCTTACCTAATCGAAAAATATCCCATCAAAGACGGTGAGTGGTTCGCCATTAGTCAAAAGATGAATGGTACGCACTGTAGCTGGATGCGCGGTGAGATGATTTCTCGACAGGGCACACAGTTCACCGGGCTGGAACATATCACCGATGAGATTCGTAGTGTCGTAGAAAACTCTGATGATTGGTTCTTGGATGGTGAGTTGATCCGCAAAAATACGGACGGTGTATCTGATGGCGAGAATTTCCGCATCGGCACTGGTCTGGCCAATGCCAAGGATGCTGACAAAACCAGCCTGGAGTACGTTATTTACGATATGCTTCCCGCCGCAGAATTTGATAGCGGGAAAAGCAAACTGAACTACCGTGAACGTCTGTATCAACTCAATGCTATGGATAATCTCATTCGCGAAAAAGGTTGCCAACACATTCGCATTGTTCCGCGCTTTTATAACGGCAAGGATACCAAAATGATTGCCGAATGGCTCGATTACGCTGTGGCTCATAATATGGAAGGCTGCATGGTAAACCTTAACGTTCCGTATCGCTGTACACGTCACAACGGTATCCTCAAAGTTAAACGTTTCTATACGATGGATCTTCCCATCATCGCTGTCGAGGAAGGCTCCAACCGCCTGGCCGGTACACTCGGCGCTCTGGTCGTTGATTACAAAGGCAACGAGGTTCGTGTCGGTTCTGGTTTTGATGATGCCACTCGCAAAAAGGTCTGGGATGTTCCCGACATGTATGTCGGGAAGTTGGCTGAAATCCAATATAAGGACATCAGCCGGGACAAGAAAACAGGCAAAGAGAGCCTGCAATTCCCGACATTCAAACAGTTCCGCTTTGATAAGGATGACGTAAGCTTTGACTGATTGGACTAAACTAAAAATCCCGCCTAAAGAGCACATCAATGTGCAGATTCTGCATAGCGCCACCCATCAAATTCTGCAAGTCATTACCTCTAAGGTGCGTGATATTCGCCCGGACAAAACACTGTACACATTCAAACTCTACGATGTCAACTCCGACGGCACACTCACGCTCTTAGAGAAAAATGACGAGGAACCGAAATTCACGAAAGAGAGGTACGAATGAAGGCACACATCTCTGATAAGCAGCCCATGACCAAGGAGCGTTTGCTCAAAATGATGTCGCAGGCCGTTCGCATCAATAAAGATCTTTGGTTTGTCGAGGGCGAAAAGGTCACCCTTGATACTGCACGCATCATTGGCCGTAAAGACTGGATGAAAAAGAATCCAAAGTATAAAGAATTTGTGACATCCAGCGCCGATAAGGTTTTTACCGTCCACTTCGAGGAAAAATACGCCAAAAATCACGTCCTAGCCTGCCTGATCGAGGATACCAGCGATCCAAAATGGCTTTTCTGGGTCGGTGATTTTAAGAGGTTAGAGGGAAATGCGTAATAGACAAAAGGATATTCCAAAATACAAAGGTGAAATAGTCCCAATCAATAAATACTTTGATGACGGAAGGCTTTGTGAAACTACATATGATATTTTTGAAAACCCATTCTACCCTGTAAAGGATATGTTTGATAACGATGTGAAAATCGGAGACTATATCGTTTCAACTAGCTCCTTGGACGGCATTCATTCTGCCTCGATCGGATGGCCGTGCAAGGTAATTGGATTCAGACGGGTAGTTTATTGGTATGGGCTGGTTGAATATTATGCACTATGCGCAAGGCGTTACCCGCTCACAGATCGCGGGAAACCTTTTGTCGAAAATCTTAAATACTCAATGAAGACCACGCTTCATAATTACATTGTATGTCAGAAAAGAATGATTGCTTCCGACAGAGATGACAGGATCAATCCGACAGAATACACCCCAGAATACATCAATGAAACAACTACTAATGCAGACAGATATGGGTGTGCTGAATGGCAGCGCCCATTCGTAAAAGTTACTTATGAAAAAAATGGCGTAAGTTACAATAGTGTACCGCATACGAGGAAACGTAAGGCTCGCAAGTCCAACCGATTCTTCATGACCGACGCTGCAAAAGAATGTTTCGATGAAAACGGTAATCTTCTTCCAGATGCAAACAAAGTAGAACCAAATAAAAAATACTGTAAAAATGGTGGCTATATAACATGGAGGTAAATCAATGAAAGTAACTCTTATCACTCACACCCCTGACCCGGAAAAGGTCGTCGCCGCAGCCGCCAAGCTCTGCTACTCCAAGTCATCTATCACTGATTTGATGGATGGTTTGAGCGATGAAAAGACTGCAGCATTTCTGAATAAACTGTCCAATCTAGGCCACGCCAGTCCTCTTGAGCACGTCAGCTTTACTTTTGGTATCGAAGGCGTATCCCGCTCTTTCCTGGCCCAGATGACCCGTCATCGCATCGCCAGTTTCAGTGTTCAGAGCCAGCGTTATGTCGATATGAGCGCGGCTGATATGGTTGTTCCGCCAGCTATCGCACAGGACGGCGAAGCGTCCGAGGCTTTCTCCCAGGCGATTAAGTCCGCTAAGTATTCTTATGATCATCTGCATCACGTACTGGAGGATATTCACACTTATGAGCTGATGCTTGGCGATTCCAACATGACAGAGAAACAGGCTCGAGCCAAGGCGTCTAAGATGGCGAATGAGGACGCACGTTTCGTCCTGCCGGAAGCCTGCCAGACTCGCATGTTGGTCACGATGAACGCCCGCGAGTTGAACAATTTCTTTAAGCTGCGTTGCTGCTGCTACGATGATAAAACTGAAGTTCTCACAAAAGACGGATGGAAATTATTTAAGGATTTAACTGACGGCGATGTTTTTTATTCGCTAAACACAGAGACTTTAGAGGCTGAATATGTAAATGCAAATCGTCGTTTTGAGTATGATTATGACGGCGATATGTATGAGGTTGATGCACAGAGTGTAAACCTGAAAATCACGCCAAACCATAATGTTCTGTGCTCCACAAGCTACGAAAATAAAAAATGGATGCTTGAAGAAATTCAAAACGTTGCGGACGCAAAACGTGTTTTGATGAAAAAGAACTGCGTACCAATTTCTGGTAAAAAAGAAGAATATTTCAGGCTTAATGATCTTGTTATTCAACGTGCAAACCAGTTTGGCGGATATGATGTTACTCTAAATGGTTACAGTATCCCGACGAATGACTTTATGAGGATTCTTGGTTTCTATCTTTCTGATGGATATGCAGTACATAGTGGCGATCATTATTTTATTGGATTCTCTAAAGGTGATAAAAAACTACTTGAAGAATATAAAGTAATTCTCGATGAATTCGTCGCCGGGAAAACACGAATTATTAAGGACAGAAGCTCGTGGAAGCTTGAGGTCGAGGATCGTCAGTTGTATGAATTTTTCAGCCCATTTGGCAATTGTTATAAAAAGAGAATTCCATCTTATGTGTGGGATTACGATTTTTCTCATCTAAGTTACCTTTATAAAGGGTTCTGGGATGGAGACTTTAATAAAGCTGGCAATGCTATTTTTACAGCATCAGAAAAAATGGCCGATGATTTGCAGCGCCTATTTTTACATCTTGGTGTATCTGCAACAAAAAGCGTGTGTGACAGAATTGGCCGAAGATCTTGTGGTGTAGATGCCGACGGTAACCCTTATGATATTACGACAAGATCAATTCAGTATATTGTTACTGTAAACCGGGCGAAGAATGAACCGATTGTAAAGTCAAATACACACAATAATTTTAAGATCACACATTACGACGGAAAGGTCTATTGTGTAGAGCTTGAGAAGAATCACACATTGTATGTACGAAGAAATGGTAGAACAGTATGGTCTGGCAATAGTCGCGCTCAATGGGAGATCCGCCAGGTAGCAGATGAAATGCTCAAGCTCGTTTACCCCATCGCTCCGCACCTGTTTAAAGATGCAGGCCCTGGCTGCTTGGCAGGGAAGGGCTGTACCGAAGGTTCCATGACCTGCGGCCTTATGGCACAGGTTCAAGATAAATACAAAAACATCAAGGAGGCATTGATTTGAGTATCGAACAGAATGTAAATCATCCGTCGCATTACGGCGGCAAGGATAACCCCTATGAGACAATCAAAGTCATTGAGGCATGGGGCCTGGACAAAAACTTTGACCTTGGCAACGCCATCAAGTACATTTCCCGTGCCGGAAAAAAAGATGGCAACTCTACTCTGCAGGACCTTTCAAAAGCCCAGTTCTATTTAAACCGCGAGGTAGAAAAATTACATAAATACGATGAGCTTTTAGAGTTAAAAAGAAAAATCGTCGAACCGGAACCCGTAAGTGCAGGAAACGCCGCACTTGCGAGACTTTTCAAAGCATGCAAGGCACTTGACTACGAGTTAAAATCCGGAAATGAGAATGCCGCAGACTATGGCTGCGGCCACGGCAGAGAATATAATTGCCAGCCTGATGAATGTTGTGCTTGCAAATATTCCGATGCTGCTGATTGCGAAGATTGCGATGCCAGCGCCTGTATTGATGATACGCACACAAACGATACAAAAACCGATAAATGTTTTACCTGTCAGCACAGTAACTGCGGCGGATATACTATCGAAATTCCAGATGATATCTGGGACGCAATCAATATGGTTGCTGATTATTTCTTAACGCCTGATTGTGATGATGATTACGAGATTGGAGTTACCGATGATGGCGCACTTGTAATCGCTCCGTCGAGTTATGACTGGAGTGAGTTGGAGGACATGGACGATGCAGAATGTGACTAAGCGCGATGGCTCCGTTGTCGCCTTCGACCGTCAGAAAATCGTCACCGCTATTGAAAAAGCCATGAATGATACGCCCGCCGGGGTAGATGAAGAACTGGCCGAGCAAATCGCCGACTCCATTCAGGCGCTGGCGGCTGATTCCTCTGTCGAGGAAATTCAAGACCTTGTCGAAGATAACCTGATGGAAAGCAATCGTAAAGATGTCGCCCGCGCCTACATCATCTACCGTGATGCTCATGCCAAACGCCGTGATGCAACGGATGACCAGAAGCGTCGCTACGAAGAGATTCGCCGCCTTGTAGTGGGGGAGGATGAGGAGTCAAAGAAGGAAAATTCCAACAAGGACACCCGCATCATTCCTACTATGCGCGATTACATGGCTGGCTTTACCTGCCGCGAACTGGCAACCGAGGTTGTCTTTCCGAAAGATTTGTCTGATGCACACAAGGCTGGTCTGATCCACATCCATGACACGGATTATTCCCCGGTGATGCCGATGTTCAATTGCGACCTGATCAATATCGAAGATATGCTTCAGAACGGCACAGTCATCAGTAAAACGCTCATTGAAAAGCCTAAATCTTTCCGTACTGCCTGCACGGTTCTTACCCAAATAATCACGCAGGTGGCATCCTGTCAGTATGGTGGTAACACCATTTCTCTGGCGCACATCTCGCCGTTCATTGATGTAAGCCGCCAGAAGCTCCGTGAAGAAGTGGCGAATGAACTTGCCTCTATCCCTATGGATTTTGAGGATGGCCCCATCGCCAGAACCGATTTGCAACGTTATATTAACGAAATTGCAGAACAACGTCTGCGCAAAGAAATCAAGGATGGTGTACAAACTATCCAGTATCAGCTTATTACCATGAGCACCACAAATGGCCAAGCTCCTTTTACTTCCATGTTTATGTATTTGGATGAAGTTCCTGACGGTCAGCCGCGCAAAGACTTGGCTATGCTCATCGAGGAAGTTCTCAGACAGCGTATTCAAGGCGTGAAAAACGAACAGGGCGTATATGTTACTACCGCATTCCCGAAGCTGCTTTATGCGTTGGATGAAGACAACATTCATGAGGATAGCCCTTATTGGTATCTGACTAAGCTCGCCGCCGAGTGCAGCGCCAAGCGCCTGGTTCCTGATTATATCAGCGCCAAGATTATGCGTAAAGAAAAAGATGGCAATGTGTTCCCGTGCATGGGTTGCAGAAGTTTTCTTATGCCATACTACGACAAGGATGGCAAGCCTAAGTTCTATGGTCGTCTAAACCAAGGTGTAGTCACCCTAAACCTTCCCGACATTGCTCTCTCCAGCGGTGGCGATTTCGATAAATTCTGGGAGATTTTTGATGAACGCTTGAGCCTTTGCTACCGCGCACTGATGATTCGCCACAATTCTCTTAAGGGCGTCAGATCTGATGTGGCTCCCATCCTGTGGCAGCATGGAGCCATTGCCCGCCTGAAACCTGGTGAGACCATTGATAAATTCCTTTACAACGACTATAGCTCTATCAGCTTGGGCTACGCGGGTCTGTATGAGTGCATCAAGTACATGACCGGCAAGAGCCAGCTCGATAAAAAAGGCCATGATTTCGGAATCAAGGTTATGCAGCACCTGAACAGCGCGTGTGATGAGTGGAAACGCCAGACACGTATTGGCTTCTCGCTGTACGGTAGCCCAATCGAATCGACTACATTTAAATTTGCCAAGTGCCTGCGTAAGCGCTTCGGCGTAGTTCCTGGTATTACCGATAAGGACTATGTTACCAACAGCTATCACATCACGCCGTCTCAGCCTGTTGATGCTTTTACCAAGCTGTCTGTTGAGGGAGAATTTCAGCATTACAGCCTCGGAGGTGCAATTAGCTATATCGAAGCTCCCAATATGACTAAGAATCTGGACGCCGTTCTGGAAATCATTAAACATATCTACAACACAATCATGTACGCCGAGATCAATACCATGACCAGCTATTGCCACATCTGCGGCTGCACAGACATTAAAATGGGTGATGATCTCAAGTTCCACTGTCCGAACTGCGGTAATGATGATTTTGAAAAAATGAATATCGCACTCCGCATCTGCGGCTATATCTCTACAAATCCGTTCAACGACGGTCGCGCTGCAGACATCCACGATCGCGTATATCATGTGGGGATGGACTAATGAACTATGCAAAAATCAAGTATTTCGACATTGCCAATGGCCCTGGCATCCGCACAAGCCTCTTTGCGCAAGGATGCGATATTCATTGTGTGGGTTGCTTTAATGCGGACACTTGGGATTTCAGTGGTGGTAAAGAATTTACATATGATACTTTCGTCGAAATCAGTCGTAGTCTCAATAGCCCCCACATACAAGGTTTATCTATACTTGGTGGCGAGCCGCTTACTGTCTGTGATGGGCACAGAGAGACTATTACGGATTTATGTATCGTTATAAAGAACATCCACCCAGACAAAACAATCTGGCTCTGGACCGGCCATGAGTGGGACCAAGTTAAAGATTATCCCATCATGGATTACATCGATGTCTGCGTTGCAGGTCCCTTTGACATCACAAAACGTGACCTCAGTCTCAAATGGTGCGGGTCCAGCAACCAACAGGTCATTGATGTAAAGAAAACGAAAGCAGCAGGACTGGTTACCCTGTACAAGGGCTAAAACATGGGTGGCTAACCACCACCCTACATTTTGGAGGACATAAATGAAGAAAACCACCATCGAGGAGTACGACTCCAACGGAAAGCTCATTAAGAAAACCACAATCGAAGAAGATACCGTCAACCATAATGGAATGTATAACCCTTACAACCCGGTTGTGCCCAATCTTAACGGCACAATTTTACCTGTACGACATACGAATTTTACCTGTACGGCATCCGACACCACCAAAGATGCTATCAAAGGAGAATGAGAATGGAAATTTTAAAAATCAAAAAGCTGCATCCTGACGCACACGTTCCTACCCGCGCTCATGATACTGATGCCGGTATGGATCTGTACGCACTGCCTATCCAGTATACGGAAGACGAGAAGGCGTATTGGAAAGAAACTGTCAATGCTAACGTCACATATGCAAAATTCATTGATGTTTTTGGAAGTGCTTTTGGATACACTTCTCATAACAAAGAGTACAAAGATGCAATCAATGCCATTGACGAAAAGGGAATGAAAGATTCTGATTGGGACGAATTCTTTAATACAAAGATTGTAATCAAGCCGCATAAAACCGTAATGATCCCCACTGGTCTTGCAATCGCAGTTCCTACCGGCTACATGGGCTGCATTTACGCCCGCAGTGGTTTAGCCTCTAAGCAGAGCCTTGCACCGGCCAACTGCGTAGGAGTAGTGGATAGTTCGTATCGTGGCGAAATTAAGGTTGCACTCCACAACTACAGTGACACGAACCGCGTCATCGATGTTGGCGACCGCATCGCCCAGCTCGTCATTCAGCCCATTTCTCTGTGTACGCCTGTGGAAGTAGAAGAACTTGATGAAACTGATCGCGGCATTGGCGGGTTTGGCAGTAGCGGGGCGAAGTAATGCATAAGCTGTACAACTTGACTTATGCCATAGTCGAGGGCAATGAACAAGATTATTTTTGGGATAGTTTTCTGTTTACCGAAGATGGACAGGTTCCTGTGGTAGATTACACGTATAATTCATTCGACAGTTTTTACGACGATGTTGTGTCAAATAAACTGCCTGTGTTGATTGATCATGGCAAAACGATGTTCACGCGCAAGCCGTATATCTATATCGGTGGCGACCACTATGCAAGAACCATAACCAAGAGTAACTTCACGAACCCAACATCTATTAGAGTTGAGTGTCACGAATGCTCTCCCAAGTTCTATGGCTATGACTTCTTTAAAAAGAAGTTGTCCATGGATGATTTCATGACATTCCTGCAGGAACACTATAGCACGGCTCCAAACCAAATCATACAAACTATTTTATCTGAGAAGTGAAGCATGGAAAACAAATCACCTAAAGAGGTCATTGACGACCTTATCAATACAATCGAGCGCGAGCTTAGAAACAGCACATCAACACGTTATCGCACAGCCGAGGGTGACTATATCGATACTGATGTAAATTATGTCTACGATTGGTTCAGAGAATACGAAGATGTACTGCGCTTGCGATACGAATAATAAAATTTTAATTTGATTCAACAAGCTCTATCCGAAGAATCAAATTCAATATTGAGGTTTTAAAATGTCAAACAAAATCTATCAAGTCTGGGGCGCCGATGAGGAAGTCCCTGGTACTACTTCAATCTACTACGTTTCTTCCAATTACGATTCTGCTGTAGATTATGTAGTAAGCCTTATTGAAAAGCGCGAGACAGAAAACTTCAAACGAGAAGTTGCCTTCCGTGAGCAGAAGAATGCAGGAATCAGACTTATGAATGAACAGATTCGTGTGCTGGACCAAATCTCCGACAACGAAGCAGTCAGACCGATTTTGGACAAACTCAGAGAGAAATGGGCAAAAGAGGTTGCTTATTGCGCGAAAGTATTTGGTGAGTCTGCTCCTGTAGAGCATGACGCTGATTACTACAGTGCTCATTTCAAGCATTACTGCAACAAGCATCATTTATTGATTGCTGAATTCGAGCTTGATACTGCCATCAGAGCTTGTGCCGATGACTACATCAATGAAGTCCAAGGCTATACGTATTAAATACTGATTTCATAAGGTTCCAAAAAGGAACCACAATGGTGGCGCTTAGCGTCGGGTGGGGTAGGGGAATGAGGGATATAAATGAAGAGAACCTGTAGAAATTGCCGCTGGCATAATCAGAATTGTGTATGCACTTTTTATAGAAATTCCAATTTTGGTCGCGTAGTTTATGCGTGTGATCATTGTATCGACTTTGAAGAAAAGACAACTATCATCGAGAAAATCGGTGAACCTGCCGTTCTTGAACAGCTTGCCGAGGAGTGCTCTGAACTTACCCAGGCAGCTCTAAAACTTGCTCGCAAAATGCGAGAAGAGAATCCAACGCCGAAAACAGAATCGGAGTGTCTGGAATCTCTTAAAAAAGAAATGGCTGATGTCATGCTTTGTATGGACACCTATATGGAAAAATATTCCAATGATTTCTACGTGGAGGTAGCCACAATTCGAGACGAGAAAAAGGCACGCTGGGAACAGAGAATCAAGGAGATGGAAGATGCGACTGATTGATGCAAGCACAGGGAACCGTTCACCGTGGCGTGCTGCGGTGCCGACAGCCCATATGTCGCGAATTTCGTAGATGGTGATTGTTGCTGTGACGACTGGAAAGCGAGGCTTGGCCAATAATGGTACTTATCTATAATGTCCTATATCTTGTTGTGATATATACCAGCGCAAACAGCAAGGAAAGCTGTAGTGAATATTATCAGTTGACACGAACCTGTTTTGCCTGCGCTCTGTTTTTTCTCGTAAAACTGTATAGTATCATATCTATTTTTAGCCAGGTTTTCAAATATGACGACAATATTCCGGTTGTATATGGTGTGTCACTAATACTACTTTTCATGCAAATACTAGCTGATTTTATATGTTACACATTTTCAGACGAAGGCACACCGCACCCAATAGACACTCTGATTGATATATATTGCACACAACGTACATACTTCGATGATACCCCACTTCTATCATATGGTGTGTTTAAAAAGATGTACCTGTTGCATCCAGAGAATTTTAATATCGTACACGATAGCATTTTCCTTGACGAGAAAACTTTCAAATACCATAACACACAGTTTGCCATGAACTTTATCGACTTCATAAGAGCACTTGAACTTGTCTGCCGTGACAAAGAGCGCTTTCACGAAACAAAGAAAGACGAGGCACGTACGCGGTTGCTCAGAAACAAAGAGGCTCTTTACAATCTCATGCGCGATGACCTAGCCAGTGACCTTGCCGCCATAGAAAAGCAAAAGACCGATGCCTATGACAAAATCAAGACATCTACAAATAACATCAACGAGATAGCCAACAGATTGATAAAGGAGGCACACTGATGGCACGAATTGTATTAGACGAGCGTCCTTGTAATTGTAACGAATGCCCACTATCAATTTTGACGGATTGTAATTGTCTTCCATATAAGCATTATCTACAATATCAGTCATGGCGTCCGCAAAAAGAATTCTATTGCGACTTCATTATCACATTAGACGAACTCAAAGAAGTAAAAAGGGTTAGAGGAGGTGTCGATGAAGACCATGGACGCTAAACAATACATAGACACTCTGCGTCGCATATGCTCTACAGATTGTTTCTGCGACAACTGCGATTTCAAGAAAAATGGAACTTGTCCACTTGATAAAACATTCCTTTTATTGACGCCATCGGAATACATCGTCTCCTATGTTGAGCAATGGGCCAAGGATCATCCCATTCAACACAAGAAAACACGTCAAGATGCTTTGCTTGCAAAGTTCCAAAATGTCGCACTAGACAAAGATGGCATTATCGACACATGCCCAAATTTTCCATTATACAGTTCTGGTACAGAACGTTGTGAGCAGTATAAGAGAAACTGCGACGTCTGCCGCAGAGATTATTGGTTAGAGGAGGTAGGTCCTAATGGACGCAGTTGAATTTTTCAAGACGGTAAACAGGTTATGCAAAAATCGAGGCTGCAATGTATGCCCTGCTGGGAAAGAAGAAACGTGCATGGTTGGGTTCGACGACGATTCGATTAAAAGCATCGAGGAAACAGTTTCA
>ERZ1034882.255-NODE-255-length-30037-cov-10.172904_pt1 | contig 30037 bp, 28 predicted proteins | sample MGYA00520606_ERZ1034882 | MGnify/ENA primary metagenome ERZ1034882 (study PRJEB33766, sample SAMN09781726) | gut metagenome | biome: gut microbiome | host: Homo sapiens | place: Madagascar | study: EMG produced TPA metagenomics assembly of the PRJNA485056 data...
TACTGTTTTTTTACACTTTTTTGTGTATAATATGCCTAAGGCATCGCTTTACACCTAATTTTTTTCGTCTTTTTTACGAAACGGTTTTTAAAATATTGTTTTTTTATATATTTTGCGTAAAAAATGAACAATTCCGAAAATAGTATAAAATGATAATAATTGAGGGGGCTTTCTTTATGAGTAATGAATTTATCAATCTGGATTCCGGCAGCAACACCCGCGAAGACTTCCAGCTTCGCTACATTTCCATCTCCAAGTACGAGGGCGACTGGCAGTCGCTCCCACACACGCATCAGTTTTCAGAGCTTTTCTACGTTCTGAGCGGAGAGGGTGCTTTCTATATTGAAGACGATAAAATTCCTGTGAAAGCGGACGATCTGATGATCATCAATCCGCATGTCGAACACACGGAAAAAACGCTTCCAAATGATCCGATGGAATACATTGTATTCGGTGTCGAAGGACTGGCTTTCTCTTTTATTGATCCGGATCAGGACAACACCAAAGGATACAGCTTCTACAGTTACGGCTCGGACAAGAATCAGTTTATCAATTTTGCACAGTTGATGATGCGTGAATTCCAGGAAAAAAAGCCCGGCTTCGAGAAGGTATGCCACGGATTGCTCCAGGTTCTTCTTGTATATATTTCACGCAAGCAAAATCTGTCCGTGATCTCTGACTCTTCCTTCCAGTTGTCCAAGGAATGTGCTCTTGCCAAACGCTATATCGATGCAAATTATGCCAAGAATATTACTCTTGATTCTTTAGCGGAGATTACGCATATTAACAAATTTTATCTGGCACACTCTTTTACAGAATGCATCGGCCAGTCTCCGATCAACTATCTGACCGACCGAAGGCTGGAAGCCTGCAAGGAGCTTCTGACATCCTCGAATCTTTCTGTCGCTCAGGTTGCCTCAAGCGTCGGATTCTCATCCCAGTCCTATTTTTCACAAATCTTCAGGAAAAAGACCGGTATGACGCCGAGACAGTATCGGAATCGCTATGCGAAATAAGCCGTTTTTGTAAGTTTTGCACAAAAAATTGTTTCATTTTTTGTGATGTTTGGCAACACTTTTGGAACAACCCATGCTATTATAATAACCGTAAAAACCCCCCAATACATTATATAAAGTTTTACTATCCCCATAGTAAAATACCTTCTCCTAAAGAACAGCGATCGATAGCTGTTCTTTTACTTTACACAAAAAGCGCCAGCATCGGCAAATGCCGACACTGGCGCTTTTTTGAAACATTTCCCTTACAGCCTTTAAATTTTCTTTCCACACCCCATCATTTTCTAATATATCTTCCTCGAAATAACTATACCAAATAACTTGTCTATTTCCCCGATTGCACATGGCCAAAAGCCTCAGCGTAGTTAGTGTACAAAATCAGTAACCAATTCCGACAGCCACTCGGCATCCGGTTCATCCAGAATATAATAACTGCCTTGTACCACTAAAATACCGCAGCTATCATGACAATATCCTGCTTTTATGCTTTCATCTTTTGTATCAAATATAATATCGATGTCAAAAGGACATTTGTAATCACCGGTCGTTTCACTCATGCGATTCAGTATCGCTTGCATCCGGGAAATTGCTTCTTCGGATAACGGATACCGGTTTCCATTTTTATCAACAAGCGCAGCCTGAGTGATATTTTTAATCATGTCCTTATCAAAAGCCTCATAATCTGCTAGTTTTCTCATTTTTTCCACAAGCTTTAAGGACATAACCCAGATGGTTTGCTCATTCTCGTCTTCCTCAATTGTAATATTAACTCTTCCGTCATCAAACGGATCCAGACGCACATGTATATAATCACTATCCGATGTCAACAAAACGATCGAAAAATTATATCCCAGTAAATGAGCATCGGGATTTACAGCTTGTTCCTCCGTGATAACTTTCGCTTTCTCAATTTCTTGCACAAGCGCAATTACAACATCACTCTCACTGTCAGCTAATGTTATATCATCCCCCGTAGCTTCCCTGGTCACACATAATATATTACATTCCGGAAATCTTATATTAGTGTCAATGGCAAACTCTGCAGAATCTCCACTTACATAAATTGGTTTGGGTAATTCTCCGAGCTCTGCATAAGGCGCTAGCCACTCTGGTAGTACGCTCTCTCCAGTATCTGCCTCTGCTTCATGAGATTCAAATGTTGTTTCTCCTATTCTTTCTTTTTCAGAACTATTAACACTATATCCATCTGAGCCTCCGCATCCGGTCAACAATACAAACAGGGTTAAGACAAATAACAAAACACGTTTCATGCTATAATCTCCTTCTTGAATACAGTTGATAAATTCTTGCTATAATCTATTTGTATCACAAAGCCACTTTGCAATTTGCTGTTTTCGGATGAAAGAGGAAAATTAGCGGATGAATGCACCCTTCTCATCAATAACAGGAAGTAAAATGTCTACTACAAAACGCTCTGACGCGTGGATTGTTACAAATCCATGATTTTCACTCACAACTTTTTTCATATTTTCTAACCCATATCCATGATGTAATATATTCTTTTGCACATCAAAATCATGTTCCGGTAACGGGTTCTCTGAGTGAATGCGAAACTTACTATTTTCAGTTGTTTCAATTTCTATCAGCACTTCCCTATCCAATATTTCTATCTTATCATTTGCCTGCAACGCATTATCCAACAGATTTCCCAACACAATGCACAAATCATAATCTTTTATCGGAATCTGTCCACAATCTACATTTAAATGCACACTAAAATGAATATGATTTGCCTCATACACTGTATCATAATTAGTGAGAAAGGAATCTATCACAAGATTTCCTGTATTATACTTTACATAAGTTGATTCCAAATCATCGATTGCAGAATGTGTGTATTCTAATAGTCCTTTCAAATTATTACAGCGAATATATTCCTGAATCGAAAAATAGTGCTTTTTCACATCATGAATAAGTCTACGGTTATTACGATAAGACTCACTCAATTGCTCATACTTTTCCTTCTGAAACCTGATCTGCTGCTCCATTTGTGTATTGGCAAACTTCATTGCTACAAACGCTTGATTATTTTTAATTAAAATAAAGTTAATTACATTAAGAACAGCAAGACTTATAAAAAGGAGATTATAAAACACCGCATCCTCTGCGTATACTTTTTTTAATGGAAGAATACAATAAATTGCCAACGTAATAATGGGTGTGGAAAACAGGAGCATATTATAATTCCATTGCGATATTATGCTATCTCTCTTTCTCACAAACACAATAGATAGACACAAAATAAGTAATACCACTTTAGATCCATTATTCATGGTATTGTACAAAAGATTCATATTTTTCACTTTAAGGAAATCTGGATTGATGACTGATATCAAATAAGTAAAGATAATTTCTCCAACAGAAACTAACATCTGAAAAATACAAGTAGCCAAGATTTTTCCCTGCCAAGAAGATTTATAAAAAAAGCAAAGAAAAAATGTTGTAAATAAACTAATACCCATAGTAATTGCCTTGGCATAAGGCATATTTACCGTTTTTACCAAATATTCATTCAGGAATAACATGAGTTCAGCAACACACAAAAACAAATAATAACTTACGTTACTATATCTTTTCTGTCCTAGAAACATATTATCCAAAAATATGGTAATAATTAGCATATCTAGCAAATATGCACTCAGCATAAGTAAACACGTCATGTATGTAACCCTCCTCGTTTAATTGCCACAACCTGATTCAGATATTGAGACACTAAGATTTTTTTATTTCTTTTACTAACCGAGATTTTTTCCCCATTATCCAATATAACATCCAACCCGTTAAAAAAATGAATATGTGTCAGATTTACTAACACGGTTCTACTGCAAACATGAAAAGCATGCTCATGTAATGAACTGCTCCATGTAGACAATATTCCTTTCGCATGAATTGTCTTGTCCTTCAAGTGAAACGCAAGTTCTTTATTTTTTGCATCCACCGTTTCCAAATAATAAATGTCATTGATCTTGACTATATACTCATTTTCATAACCATCAATAATAGAAACTAGTGTTTTGTTATACTCCATATCAAACAAAACATCATACATTAACTTTTGAATTTCTACATCAGTTACTTGTTTCTGTAAAAAATGATATGGATGAACCTTAAAACTATCCTGCATATATTCCGGATAATTACTCACAAAAACAACTTTAACATCATGATCAACATTTCTTTTTATTCGGTCTGCCACATCAATTCCACTCTCGTCCGGCATCTCAATATCAATAAAAATTATCTGGAAAGTATCCCGTGTACAATATTTTTTCTGTAATTCTTTTCCATTTTGAAATTCCTCAATGTGAAAATCACATTCATGAGCAAACGCATAACGCAAAAGCAGTTGTATCATATGTTTACGATCTTTTTCACAATCATCACAAATGGCGATCTTCAGTGTCATGAACCTTCCTCCTTATGCATTCTAGTATATCCTATATTTTACCATCTTGAAATCCGATAACAATAAACAAATCAAAAGAACGGATGAATGAACTACTTTCCAGCAAAAGAAGCGCCAGAACCAGCATTTGCCGGTACTGACGCTTCTTTAATAATGGACTTTTATTCAAACCCTTCAATTTTATCTACAAATATTCACGAATTGAGAATTTGGTCTGCTCACCGTTCTTCTCGCTCACAAGTTCAAACAAATTATCTTTTGTAGTGAACAAATTCCTGGGATTGCGACCTATGATCAGATACTGATTCTGGTCATCTAACGCAATATATTTTCTGGCAGTATCGTCTAATAACACATCCGCATTATCAACAACAATCAACTTGCCCCTTGCCTTCTTTATAATTTCTAAAATATCTTTCTGATAGTCCAGATAATTTAGACAGATTATATTGGGATTAATAGCCATGCATTCTTTTATAAATGAAAAAACGGCTGTCTTTCCAGTGCCCGAATCACCCATTAAAATTGTAATATTCGTCTTAAAATGAAAATCAACCACAAACGATGTATGAACCGTTGAAAAATGTTCCATTACTTTCGGTTTACTTTTCATTCTGCCACCACTCCTTTAACTCTTCATAATCGCTAATCATTCTTTTCCCCATGCGATCTTGAACCATAACGCAATTCATCTCAAGTGGAATTAAAGCATACTCACTATAAACATATCCCTTTTCTAATTGATAAAGAATATTCAATGCATTATTTCCGCATTCTTTTAAGCCAAAAACTCTGTCTGGAAAATAAAATACATTAAGTATCGTCTTACATCCTGTTGATAAACAATCTATATCTAAAGCAATATCACTAAATCGAGATTTCATTCTATATTTACTAATCATCTCTGAATGATCAATTTTCTGTATAAGTGATACCGCATTTTCATCTAACAGACTTGCCGTATGCTGATTAAAAAAGACATCATTCAATTCGATATATTCCAGTTCCTCTGGAATGTCATTTTTCTGTTTAAATATTGTAATCATTACACTGTCTCCAATCCCGCTATTTGAAACTGCTTCTGCAGGCAGGTATTCTCATATATATTTCTCATTTTATCATAAACAGATAGTCTTCTACTATCCAATCCACAAATGTCGTTTTCTTCTCTCTTTGTCCAATCGCAACATGACAGAGTCCAGCAATCTCCTAAAACGCCTTTTGTCACTTCAAAACCTGTATTCCTTGTTAAATCAAACAACAACTTAGCAGAAAGTTTTTCAATATTATAACCCGTAAGACTCTCATCGTATTCTGCAATCTCTTTCTCATCTGCATAGGCTGCATTCCCATTTAAAATACAATTCACCAAACTTTCACGTGCGGCAATCGCTTTTGCCCTTTTTTGTAGGAATTCATCATTTGGAGCATAAATCCACTTAATCAAATTTCGAAATTCTAATAAAACAAATTCAAAACAAATTATATCCAACAAAATAACATTTTCTTTTTCTGCAGCGAACTCGTGTAAACGTTTATGCTCCATGATTGCCTGCAAATTGTCAAATGCATTATCAAGTACTATGATATATTTGTTTTCGCTATCCTCAAGTCTGCGTACGGCTTTCACTAACTCGCTATTATTCTGTTTGCTTTCTACTATAATTTCTGGATACAATTGTGACATCATTGTCTTCCAAAATGTATAACCAGACTTATCCTTATGATCTTCTATCCAGAGAAATGTTTTCAACTAAATTATGTCACTCCCTTTTTTGCGTCATAACTTTTTCTTTAAAATACCATACATTTTACATCATTCTCAAACCATCTCAGAGCACGTATTCAGAGTGCAGAAGCTTGAGTACCATACGTTTTTACATCATTCTCAAACACAACCGGTGATAAGTGCTTCCTGCTTTCGCTTGAGTACCATACGTTTTTACATCATTCTCAAACTCGCATATGAAGAAAGAGCCCGGTTTTACCGCTTGAGTACCATACGTTTTTACATCATTCTCAAACGCAAAGAGGCGGTCATATTCGACATGATGGCTTGAGTACCATACGTTTTTACATCATTCTCAAACATCACAGGCTCATACACCACAGGGAAGGTAGCTTGAGTACCATACGTTTTTACATCATTCTCAAACATCACAGGCTCATACACCACAGGGAAGGTAGCTTGAGTACCATACGTTTTTACATCATTCTCAAACACTGACCTCTCACCGCACGTCCGCAGATGCGCTTGAGTACCATACGTTTTTACATCATTCTCAAACAAGAACCAAGGTTTATAACCTTTTTCAACGCTTGAGTACCATACGTTTTTACATCATTCTCAAACTCCTGCTGCCGTTGTTACTGTTAACAATCCGCTTGAGTACCATACGTTTTTACATCATTCTCAAACATAAAACCTTTGCTAATGCTTCACCACTTGCTTGAGTACCATACGTTTTTACATCATTCTCAAACGGTGGATGGACTACTTATTTGCTTTTCGATGCTTGAGTACCATACGTTTTTACATCATTCTCAAACCGACCGAGTTAAGATATATCCTAGAATCTGCTTGAGTACCATACGTTTTTACATCATTCTCAAACTCGTAGCCGAAAGTGTCCTTCTGTTTCCATGCTTGAGTACCATACGTTTTTACATCATTCTCAAACCTATTACACGTATTGGGATCTGATCAGCGGTGCTTGAGTACCATACGTTTTTACATCATTCTCAAACAATTATGACAAAGAAGTTTACACCATCGATGCTTGAGTACCATACGTTTTTACATCATTCTCAAACTCGGGTGCTGATTGGAAATAGGTAATTTTGCTTGAGTACCATACGTTTTTACATCATTCTCAAACACGTTTACTACCTTTTCCATCTCTGTTCTCGCTTGAGTACCATACGTTTTTACATCATTCTCAAACGGATATATGAACCCTTCCACTGGCTTCCCGGCTTGAGTACCATACGTTTTTACATCATTCTCAAACATCCATGACACCTAAAGAACCGCTAACGTTGCTTGAGTACCATACGTTTTTACATCATTCTCAAACACACATCTAGGCATTTGTAAACCCTTTTCTGCTTGAGTACCATACGTTTTTACATCATTCTCAAACCATTAGCCATCTTTGTAAGCTGCTCTTTTGGCTTGAGTACCATACGTTTTTACATCATTCTCAAACGAGAGACGTTTCTAAATATTGATATGATGGCTTGAGTACCATACGTTTTTACATCATTCTCAAACCTCAAATTCAAAAATGAAATGCCATCACCTGCATAAAACTGGTACTCAAATCGTCAAATTACACAATTATCTTTATCTATAATACACCTTTGTACAGTCGGTATGCAATCTCTCGCAAAACTTTCGACAAACAGAATCTTAAAGTCCTGATATTTTAGTTCATCAATAAGCATTTGCATATTTGCATCCGATATAAAGCTTCGTGCATTAATGAGAATAAACAATTTCTTATTTAAAATACTACTCATTAATTTCATATACCGAATCATTCGCTCAAAAAAATCTTCTTCCAACGATTCAAATTTTACTCCCAATGCTTTCAATACTGCCGGAATATCAAGCATCTGCTCCATATCTAAAATATGATCTGTTTCCTGCTCCAAATCCATTACATATGTCTGCAAACGTTGTGCCAATTCCTGCGTACGCACATAGAACATTTCTCCATATGCCAACTGCTCTAACTGTGCATATAATTTGTTCAAAATGCGTCTATCATTACAATCAACAGAAAAAATGTCAAATATAACCTCTACATTTTTCGCAATATCCAATTCTTTCGCCCCTTGGGATAAAACAAACCTTCCATCTTCCCCACTGCACTGCTGCATCATCTCCTGTAGATAAGAAGAAAATGTTTCTGGATTTTCGATAATCCATTCCGAACACTTATTATCACTTTCTATTAGCGCATAAGGAATTTCCGGATGAACTAATTTCACAGAATCACCAGCCTCTCATCACTATCTAACACTTCACTTTTCATGTTACCAACAACAATATCCATCTTGGCATACTGCTTTTCTGTCACAGTCAACAATTGGATCAATCCTTCATCCGGCTTGTTTTTATGTACACCATCAACTATCGTCTTCACTGCTGTTCCATTTAATGCAAGTTTACAGTATACGGATTCCTGTAACATCAGGAATCCGTTTTTCAGCAAATAGTTACGAAACATTCTGTACTCACGCCGGTTTTCCGTTGTGATAACCGGTAAATCAAAGAAAACCAATACCCTCATAAATCTATAGCTCACTCTTATAAAACCGGACTAACGCACTGTCATCGTCATTTAACGCATCAAACACACTTTTACAATATATTTTAATTGCATTATTTACATACTGAACTTTCCCATCAATCAATACTTCCTGATTTAATATGTCAACTAACTGCATTTTCTGTTCATGCTCAAAAGAATCAAATTCCATATGAATTACCTGCTGATCGACTAATGGTCGAAATGGTTCCATTAAATCTGATGCCAAATTAAATTGATTAAACATATTATCATGAAACAGTCCTAATTGTGTTATGTATCCATTCGCTGTAACCTCTCTGGTAAATGCTGATAATATAATCGAATATCCATAATTCAATGCAGCATTAATCAGATTATCCTGTGTTCTTGTAAAATCAAGTCCAAATAGCGCATTAAAATATACTTTTGCCGAATGTCCCTCTCTGTTCGTCTCATCATTCCAAGTAATCTGTTCAAGGTACTGTGACAGTAACTTAGCCTCATCCTTTCCCAAACTCTCCAACAACTCTTTTTGCTTACGAATCTTCTCCGTTACAATTTCTGTCCAGACAGCTTCCTTCGTCTGTTGTCTCCACGCAATCTGTTTCCGAACCTTATTACTGGTATCATGACTGCCATAATAACCAACCAACTCAGAAGACGGATTCCTTTTTTCATCACAGAAAATCACTTTCACCTTGCGCTTCGTTAATTCTGCCAGAAGACTAGTCGTAAGTGATATCGAAGTCGATTCGATCAACAGTATCGCGATTTCATTTAACGCAATCTTTGTTATATCGTCGCTGCGCACCACCATATATCCCAATTGCAGATCCAGCTTAGCTCGCTTCGTTATAACAATCGTTCGCCAACTCATACTGTCAACAGGTCAATTTCCTGTTCATACACACCTGTAATTGATTGATTAACAATCGAAAGCCTCTTATTACCACTGATATTTGAATTAAGATATAATAAACCAGCACTTGCAGGTCCTCCAAGCTGTTTCAAATTAGCTGCTGTACTTTGGCATTGAAACAAATGAAGTATTTCGGATAATACTATACACTTATTTTCCAACGGAATATCTATAAAAATCGACCTTTTTTGCGTTAATGTCTCACCTTGTAGCTTTAATCGTTTAGCATACACAGAATTAACTAACTTATTCACAAACGTATCATATAACTGTAATAAATCCTGCTCTACAATCTCATCTTTGTCTGTAATTTTTAAAGTTTTATTTTCCTTTAAGCGTTGCACATATTTTAGTACTTTCTTTAACACTGCTTGATCATCTTTATTCAGTAGTAACTGATTTGCGCCTTTAAAAATCAACTGTTTTCCAGTCCTTCCGGATAACCACATATAAAAGCCATCCACCTTAAACAATGTATCTGTCTTGATTTTCTTCAGTAGAATTCTTGGACATACCAGACCGCGATCCTTCTGTAAATATTCTAGTGCACTTTCTTCACTCGATTCAATTACGGTTTTCAAATATATCGGCACATATTCGATGGTTCTCTGTAGTTCCCCTTTCTTTCCCTGTGACTCTACAAGCATAAAATATGCCCCTGCCGCTTTATTATATCCACCATACTTACTGATATCTTGCAGTCTATCATCGCTTCCTTTAATCGGAATCTGCCCCTTCCCCTTTTTCATGATCATCTGATCAAACAGACCACCTTTTACTTCATACGATCGGCGTGTTACAAGAATATTATTCTTGTCCATCATCTTTCGTACCAAAACAATGCTTCCCTGGTTTCCAGCTTTCCATGCAGTTTCACCATCTCGAATCGTATCGCGCTCAAACATCTTATCCAAATTGTAAGTTCGCCCCGGATTCTCGCGAATAAACCACGCCGCATTCTTTGTAAATTTTACAAAGTAAGTATTTCCAACCACAATATTCAGGTATGCATCTTTGGCATGATGCAGATCGTTCATCTCTCTGACTTTCATGAAATCGTATGTCTGACGAAAACGCGAAACAGTTCCGGCTTTTACATATACAATTTCTGTATCAGGCAAGGCTTCCTTTAAGATTTCCGCTACAAGCTTAGTACTCTGTCTGGTTTCTACAATCTGTCTCTCAATAAACCCAGCCAATTCCGTTGCAGTCAGTTCTTCCCTGCGCATCAATCGATCGTATTTCTTTTTGGAGATAAATCCCTTGTTCCAAAGCATTTTCCAGAACCCGCCCCATTTTTTCTGAATTTCGGCGCTAAGAGGATAAGTATCCGATTTTTTGGCATTATACTCTTTCTTCACGAGAACACGATTATCCAAACTATCATCCATTGTTTTGGATTGCGGATAAATATGGTCAATATCGTATTTTGTATTATCCCACAAATCTTCCAGTGGAATTACATCTCCGGAATACATACATCGTCCCATCTGTGTATAATATAAGTATAACTTATCACTCCTTAACTGATTTTCCTCATGCAGATTTAACGTTCTAGTCAACTCGTCCAATTCCCGTTGTAATTCAGGTTCTTCCTTTTGGCAAACCTTATACAAATCTATCAAACGTTTCTTTCGCGACTCCGTTCGTTTACTCTCCTGCTTTTCACGCGCCATCTCCACAAAGACTCTCTTTGGTGAATCTCCCATAATGCTCTGAATTTCCTTAACCACTTGAAGAGTCTGCCAAATCTGTCGCTTAACTGATGGTGATGCATATGAGTTTTGAATGGTCTCATAGGAAAGTGTTTTTTCTCCTTGACCAGAATTAATCATTTCAACAGATTCTGTAAATTTATATTCCTCACGCAGCAATTGCATCAAATTATCATTCGTTTCCCACAGAGCATTCATAATACTCCATACTTCACCAGTTCCCGGAGCAGGCGCAGTAACTTCCTCCAGGAATTTCTTCGAAAGTCTTCCCCAACCCTGATAAGACAATGTCATAAGTGCTTTCATCTGATTATCCGTTAAATTCGGATATTTTTTTCGAATCCTCTGCTTTAACAGTTTTTTGTCATCCCCAAACAAAACAATATTTAAGATTATTTCCTCCTTGTCAGCTTGCGACAATGCCACTCCTGTCAGTTTTTCTTTAAAATCATGGTATGCTTTCAATGATGCCTTAAAATCACCATCAATCCCACTAATTTCAACATTTTTCTCTGCAATACCTTCTCTGACTAAAAAAGAGCGAAGTTTTTTCTGTGTCACTTTTCTTGTTTTACAGAACAATTCATCGTATAGTTTTTGTTTTAACTCAACAGAAACTTTCTCCCCATCAAGACGCAGATTATTCAGTTCATTCAAAACCATGAACTTACTATATAATAAAGAGTCTTTCGGAAGCACATCCTCTCCATAAAGATAGGTACACTTGTTCGTCATACGACGAATAAATCTCTGCGCACTCTCTTCCGTATCAATCACTTCCTCAAAATTCCATGGATAGATTTTCTCGTTGCTTTTTCGAACCGCCCATGAAAATTTATTTTGTTCATCATTCTCCGCAGCATGAAGAGGTCCAACATAATACGGAATTCTGAATGTAAACAATTGAATTATTTTATCCGTATTTTCTTTGATAAATTCACTTTTAGCACCAAGATTCTCGAGAATTTTCTTCAGTTCATATAATTGGATCTGGTATGGAATTACACTATTATCTTTATTTACCGGTTTTGGAAGAAAACTGTCTTTCTCGATTTCTTCCATCAGATAATCCTTTTCTTCTCCATCCGGCAATTGAGCAACAATGCGCTTCTTTAGGAAATCCATAAACTCTTCCCTGCTGCACCTTTTACTCTCTAAATCAATCTTCTTGCCATTCTTTTTTACCATGCCGATGTATGCACTGTAATTTTTTATGCTGCTATCTGTTATAAGAAAAGTCTCTTTATAATCTTCTTGTGCCAGATTGTCTCTGATCACTTTTTTGAGAAAAGCCAAGTCTTTCTTGTGTTTTTCATACGTCTTAACCTTTGCCTCAGAAATAGACACACTATCCCCTAAGATATCCGTTAACACAGACCAATCATAGACAGATTTCGCCGATGCAATAATATAAAACTGTTCACCGACATCCCCCTCTACACCTGCAATGTAATCATCATATCCAGCATCAGCAAAACAAATCTTCGGTTTTTCTATAGAGTCAAGATCTTCTCGACCAAAGATATCACTTAATTTAACTGTTCCACCTGAAACAAGATTTAAGATAGCCTTCTCACAAACCGTTGATGCTTTCAACATCTTAATTAACTGTGTCTTCTTCGCAGAACGTGTAAGATTTCTATCTTTTAGCGTCTGCTTTACAAATGCGAGTTCCTCATCACCAAGCACAAGATTAAAATCTAATTCTTCATCATGAATATTCTCAATCATCTGATGAAATGTATTTGTGAAATCCGTAACTTGTCCAATATCACCAGAAAGTAAAAAATGACCTCTGTGTTTCATCATATGGTGCAGTGCCAAATATACCAAACGAATATCTGGCATCGTCTCGGTTTCCATCAACATTTTTCTCAAATGGTAAATCGTCGGAAATTCTTTGTGATATTCTTTATCCGTGTATGTTTTATCAACAAATAGTGCATACGGAAGTTCCGGACATTTTCCGTCTGCATCACGCTTGTCTTCCGGGTAATATTTGCTTTCTTTCATACGAAGAAAGAAGCCTGGATCTACCTTGCTGATTTCCTCCGCAAACAATTCCTGTAAAACCTGTATTCTCCAGCCACGTCTGTCCAGATTACGGCGAGCCGTCCGGTGCAGCCTTCTCTCTTCCGCCGTATTGGCACTTTCAAACAGACGGACTCCCCAAAGCGACTTACCATGGCGTCTTAACACCTGATACAAATCATCTGTAACCGCCCAACCCAAAGATCCTGTTCCCATATCCAGACCCAAGAAATAATCCTGTCCCATAAAAACCTCCTCCGCTATATTGACATTTGTAACTAATTTATCTATACTAAAATCAGTTTAGTACCATACTAAATTTACATCATAAGTTCAAATAAGAATTTATTCAAATCGTCACTTATGTGACCCACAGTGTGTGGAACTAATTAGCTTGCTTTATGCAGGCTTTTTTGTTTATATTCCTCTTTATATTCATTGTAACGATTCGTCGTATTGTGTCAACATTTTCTTTTGCTATATGAAAATTGATCATTTTTCATCGCTATAAATCATATTTTTTCCATAAAAATAAGGGCATGCAGCCCTTATTTTCACACTATTTTAAGCGTCCGAACGTGAATATGCATTCTTCATCTGATTGCTCAGTTCAAACAGAACTTTGTCAAGTGTTGCCAAAGCCTCTGTCTTTAACATTTTTGCGATTTCCTCATTCGCCTGCTCACGGAGCGTGCGGCGCTTCGCTTCGTCCGGCTCTGCGACAAGCAGTGCATCAAACTTGTTGATCAGTTCGTGGCTTTTCGCCAGAACATGCTCCTGATAACGCTCGATATGGAAAAGCGACTTGCGGTAGGACGCATCCGCCATCGCAGCGATCATGCGGCTGGTCCAGTAGAAATTGTCGGTCGATACTTCTCCAGTGGTGTTGCCGAGATAGTCCGGCACATTATCCACATCTGTGTAGAAAGGCGCTACCACATTGAATGCATTGGATCCATATGCCACCCACTCGATCGTACGGCTGTCCTCGGCATGATCCGGCCGCATCTGGATGATGGATAAAAAGTCGTTGCGGTTGATACCGATGGAACGATACGCTCCCGCCATGGATTTGTCGCCGTACGGAAGGTACGGATCATATGGTGTCCCCTGAAAATGCGCAGAGAGCACATACTTGACATCTTCCACTGTAATCTTCTTCTCCGGCTTCATGCACCATGGAATATCATCGGAAAAAGGCGTAAAGTCTGCATTTGCACCGTCCCATACATGTGTGTGCGGATTGAGGCAGCGCTCCATGTACCACGCACGCGGTGTGTTGTAGACATGGTCAGAATCATCGTGACTTCCGAAGATTTCACGCGGATTGACAGATCCGTCCATCGACAGGTTCAGATGGTTCTGCGCAATGAAATCTGCCAGATCCGGTGAGCACATGAATGCCTTCTGCTCACCCAACGCATCTTCCATATCAAATGCATCCATACCGAACTGGTTCGGCATCACAGCATACGCATCATCCGGCACACGGCGCGCGATCCAGTGATGACCGCCGATGGTCTCAAGCCACCAGATTTCATCTTCATCCTGAAAGGCAATACCATTCATCTCGTATGTTCCATACTGCTGCAGCAACATGCCGAGGCGCTGCACGCCCTCTTTGGCACTGTGAATGTATGGGAGAACAATGTATACGATATCCTCCTCTCCGATTCCTCCTGCGACTTCCTCCCTGCCATCTTCTGCCGGCTGATAAGTCACAAGCGGATCCGCTCCGAGAACTCGTGGATTGGACGTGATCGTCTCTGTTGCAGTCATGCCTACATGCGCTGCATTTACGCCGCTTGCCGCCCAGATTCCTTCGCCTTTTACCGCGTTTGGCATCGCGGTATACTGCATCGGATCATCCGGAAGCTTAATCTTCACATGTGAAATAACTGATTCATACTCGCGCGGCTGTTCCTCCGGATGGATGACCGCAAATTTCTTAGGTGTAAAGTGTCCGGCTCCCGAATCATCGTTTCTTGCGATCATCGTCGAACCGTCGTAGGAAGCTTTCTTTCCTACCAGAATTGTTGTACAAGGCATATGTGATTCCTCCTCTATCCCTATTATACTATGTAAAATAGGACGCGATTCCATGAATCACGTCCCTTTTAATATCTATCATATAAATCTTTGCACTCCCTTATCTTGCTGTTGTCGTTCCTATGCACACTTAATGTGGACAGAATCTGCGCAAACAATTCGTAAGAATTGCGCAAATTTGTCAGGTATCGAATTTCAGCTCAAAGTTTGTGTACATTCGCCAGATGAACTGTTGCGAAGTGGGGTCCGTCTGTGGCAGATACTATTTCAAGTATATGCCATGGACGAACCTCACGATGCAACTGTACAGATGTCGAATGAACATAAACCATCAAATGAGCTGAAAAAGATGCCGACAAATTCGCAATTTGAAACGAGTTTCGCAGATTCCTGCCCATATTAAGTCGTGCAGGAAATGACTCAGCTCAACCTTTGAGTGCAAAGGTAAAATTTATTTAGATGTTCAGCAGATCACTGAATACCTTTAATGCGCCGTCTGTCTCATGAGCAAGCACGCGTTTTGCAAGGACTTTACCAAGCTGAACGCCTTCCTGATCGAAACTGTTGATGTTCCATAAAAATCCCTGGAACATAACCTTATTCTCGAAGTGAGCAAGTAATGCACCCATAGACTTCGGATTGACCTGATCACCGATGATGATGGAAGATGGACGACCACCCTCGAAGTTCTTGTTGCGGTTCTCGTCTGCCTTACCACATGCGAAAGCAACGATCTGCGCTGCGACGTTCGCGCAAAGCTTCTGCTGGCTTGTGCTTCCCTGAATATCAACGTCTGTACCGATCTGGCTGTTCTTGTATCCAACGAACTGCAGTGGAACGATATCTGTTCCCTGATGCAGTAACTGATAGAAGGAATGCTGTCCGTTTGTTCCAGGCTCACCGAAGATAACCGGACCTGTCACATAATTGATTGGATCACCAAAACGGTTGACGGACTTACCGTTGGACTCCATATCCAGCTGCTGTAAATGTGCCGGGAAGCGGCTGAGTGCCTGTGAGTAAGGCAGTACCGCTGTGCTTGGGTATCCGAGTACGTTACGCTCGTATACACCGATCAAAGCGTCGAGCATTGCTGCGTTCTTCATAACATCAGCATTTGCTGCAAGCTTATCTTCTTCTGCTGCTCCGTCTAAGAAATCAGCAAATACTTCCGGTCCGAAAGCCAATGATAATACAGCTCCGCCGACAGCAGATGTAGAAGAATAACGTCCGCCAATGTAATCATCCATAAAGAAAGCTGCCAGATAATCATCACTCTTAGCGAGTGGAGATGTCTCACTTGTTACAGCGATCATATGATCCGCAGGGTTGAGTCCTGCCTTCTTTAATGCATCCTTAACGAATGACTCGTTTGTCAGAGTCTCAAGTGTTGTACCTGACTTAGATACAAGTACGAAGATCGAATGTGCAACATCGATGGAATTTAATACTGCTGCTGCATCATCAGGATCTACGTTACTGATGAATTTGGCTTCCATCTTGAATGTATTGTTCTTCTTAGCCCAGTTCTCTAATGCAAGATACATCGCACGAGGACCAAGGTCACTACCACCGATACCAATCTGAACAACAGTTGTAAATTTCTCACCTGCCGCATTCGTAATCTCACCAGCGTGAACCTTGTTCGCGAAATCTGCGATGCGGTTCTGCTGCTCTACATAGAATGCACGCTTATCAACACCGTCTGCGGTAACAGCGTCACCGAGCTGTCCACGTGTCATATGATGAAGAACCAGTCTGTTCTCTCCTGTGTTGATCACTGCTCCGTTGTAGAGTTCTTTAAACTTATCCGCAAGCTGAGCCTCGTCAGCTAACTTAACAAGTGCTGCAAGTACGTTATCATCTACTGCTTTTGCAGCATAGTTATAAGTAAAGCCTGCTGCCATCGGGATGCTGTAATTCTTTACACGCTCCGCTCCGTTCTCACCGGTCATAACCTCTGCAAGATTAACCTTTGCGGTATCCTTCAGCTCCTGATAGGATGCAAGTGTATCCAAATTGTTCCAGGTAACCATGGTCGTTCCTCCTTAAATCTATCCCATTCTCTTTTAATTATTTGTAACCTCTGTGATTATACTATTAAATTCTGTCAAGTTCAAGTCCTCCTATTTATAAGAAAAAGCAGCATTGACGCATGTTTCCATGAATCAATGCTGCTATATGTGATTGCTTTAAAAGCAATCATGTAGCGTCCGGTCTTCATGAAGCGAACTTTTATGGCCGGATGTTCCAATTTAGATAAGTCCCTGCACAAGAATAATTAAAATCAATATTGGCAGTATAAATTTAAAATACGGGTGCAGCCACCGCGCAATCTTAATGCCTTTACCGGTATTCGCTTCCTCGAGATAATTGTCAAATCCCCATCCCCACTTCGTCACGCAGAACAGGAGATAAACGAGCGATCCGAGCGGCAGCAAGAGATTGCTGACGATGAAATCCTCGCTGTCTAACACATCTCGCGCACCAATCAGATGCAGATCACTCCAGATGTTATAACCGAAGACGCAAGGCAGACTCGCAATCAAGATGATAACACAGTTGATCAAAGCAGCCTTGTTACGATTCCAGCCAAACATATCGATACAGAATGACATAATATTCTCAAACACTGCGATAATGGTTGAAAAGCTTGCAAACGTCATGAACAGGAAGAACAAAGTTCCCCAAAGTCTTCCACCCGCCATATGGACAAACACGTTCGGCAGTGTCACGAAGATGAGTGACGGACCGGCCGTTGCCTCAACACCGTAGCTGAAGCATGCCGGGAAAATGATCAGACCTGACATGATTGCCACAAACGTATCGAGCGCACAGATTCTGGCGCCTTCGCCGGCAAGCGAATGAGCTCTTCCCATGTAGCTTCCGAAGATCTCCATCGCCGCCACACCCAGACTCAGGGTGAAAAAGGCCTGATTCATCGCCGCCGAGATCACGTTTCCAAATCCGACCTGCTTTACTGTCGTCAGGTTCGGAACCAGATAGAACCTGATTCCCTCTGCCGCTCCGGAAAGCGTAAAACTGTGTACCGCAAGCACAATGATCAGCACAAGAAGTGCAGACATCATGACTTTGCTGACTTTCTCAAGTCCGTTCTGTAACCCTCTGCTGCATACAAGGAATCCTGCGAGTACCGTCACGACCATCCAGAATGTCATCTGCTTCGGATCCGCCAGAAGATTACTGAATACAGCTCCGGTCGCCTCAGCATCCATTCCCGCCTTAAATTCTCCGGTCAGAAATTTGTAAAAATAAGTGACCATCCATCCGGATACGGTCGTGTAATACATCATAAGCATCACGCATCCGAAGATGGCTACCCAGCCGTGCAGATGCCACTTGCTGCCCGGCTTCTCAAGCGCCTGATACGCCTGAACCGCGCTTTTTCTGCTGGCGCGTCCGACCGCAAATTCCATCGTAAGTACCGGAAGTCCCATGATCACAAGGAAGATGAGGTATAGCAGCACAAACCAGCCGCCTCCGTTCTGCCCCGCAACATACGGGAAACGCCAGACGTTTCCGATTCCGATCGCACACCCGGCGCTCACAAGCAAAAATCCCAGACGCGATTTAAATGATTCTCGTTTCATATAAAATGGTATCCCCTTAGTATTTGTTATAAAAATCCGTCGCACTCGTTCTGTGCAACAAGTGATTGTCACCCTGCGTTTTATGGTCTACGCATTGCACAACTCTGTGACAACTTCGTTGATCACCTTGCCGTCTGCCTTGCCTTTAAGTTCCGGCATAATGGTCTTCATGATCTGTCCCTTGTTCTTAGTCGCAATCACATCGGCAAATTTCTCCTGTACGATTGCAAGAACTTCCTCCTTGGAGAGAAGCTTCGGAGCATACTCCTGCATAATATCGTGACGTTTCTGATACTCAGCGATCAATTCCGTACGATCCTTCGGACAGGAATCGATCTGTTCCTGCACGGTCTTGAGTTCCTTCATGATCGTTGTATTTACCATATCTTCCGGAATATTCTCGCGGCATCCGGCATCGATTGCATTTTTCTTTACTGCCGAAACGAGAGAAGAGATTGCGTCTTTGCGCTCTTTGTCATGTGCCTTCATTGCTGCGATCATGTCTTTTTGTAATTGTTCGATTGTCATTGTATTTTCCTCCTAAAATATATTTTTAAATCCATACCGCGTCAGGTCCACCTTGCCGTCCTGCACTTCGATTCCATCCGCTTCAAGTCTTCGCGCCTGCTCTCCGACTCCGCCGAAAGCGAATGCTCCCGACAATTCTCCCTTCGCATTCACCACGCGGAAACACGGAATATGCTCCGGGTCCGGATTCTTGTGCAACGCATTGCCCACGGCGCGTGCCATCTTGCGGTCACCCGCCATCTCTGCAACCTGTGCATAAGTCGCAACGCAGCCTTTCGGAATCTTCTTGACCGCCTCGTAGATGCGCTTTGTCGGGCTGTCCGTCACAAGCTCGTAACTGAGCGCGATCATGCGCCGGATCTCCTCGTCCGGGATGCTTCCATCCAGGATCACAGTGTTCCAATGCTCCTTATTCTGATGGTACGCCGGGATGACTGCCGCGTATGCGCCGCGCCAGATTTCCCTCCAATCGGCATCCACTTTCAGATTCAGATTGATTGATCCGTTCCGCTCGTATGTCCACAGGAACGCTTTGTCGCTTCCTTTAACCCGGACAAGCTGCCAGTTGTCATCATGAAAAGGCGCTGCCTGATACGTGTCCGGAAACGAAAGTCCATATGCGAGCGCTTCGTCTCTTGTTGTCATAATTTACCCCTTAAAAAGAGATCGTGTGATCATGTGGCGTCCACACGCAGTCTCGTGTGATTTCCTCAAGCGACGCAACACCACACATTTTCATCGTATCTTCCAACTCGCTGCCGATCTTGTCAATGTAACTCTTGACGCCTTCTCGCGCGCCACCGTACACCGCAGTCACGAATGGTCTTGCAATAATCACTGCATCCGCGCCAAGCGCCAATGCCTTAAAGACATCGGTTCCCGAACGGATCCCACCATCCACGAAGATCTTCATGGAGCCATCCACCGCATGCGCGATGTCTTCCAGCACTTCGGCAGTTGCCGGACACTGATCCAGCACACGTCCACCGTGATTTGACACAACAATCGCAGACGCGCCTGCTTCTTTTGCCTTCAAAGCGCCTTTTGCAGTCATAACGCCTTTTACGATAAAAGGCACACCTGCGGTCTGCGCAACCTCATGGAGTTCCTCCACGGTCTTGCTGCCCGCCGGCGGATCCAGATTCTTGAGAAACGGAAGTCCCGCCGCATCGACGTCCATCGCTACCGCGAAAGCGCCAGACTCATGCACCATCTTCATCTTCTCACGGATTGTCTCAATGTTCCAGGGTTTCACGGTCGGAATGCCGAGTCCGCCAGCCTTCCTGATTGCCTCTGTGGCAGCGATCATTACGTTGCCATCTGTGCCGTCGCCGGTGAATGCAGCGATACCAAATTCCGCACACGAAGAAACTAATATATCATTATAAGAAATGTCGTTTAAACAATCGCCATAATGCAACTGCACCGCGCCAACCGGTCCCGCGAAAAACGGATACTTGAAGCTTTGACCGAACAGATGCAGACTTGTGTCAACCGGCCGGTTCTCAGCGATCGTGTCCATCTGCACGCGGATTTCCTTCCATTTATCATAATTGCGTTTCGCGGTATCCCCGACACCTTTGGATCCCGGTCCCGGCATCTGGCTCCCGCACGCGCGCCCGTTGCACTCATTACAGGCTTTGCAGTAATTTCCGATACGGCCTCTCGCCGCCTCGATACATTCTGCGTAGTTCATCATGCTACCTTCTTTCATTTATTGCTTCCGTAACGATTCAGACTCCCACCACACATTCACGAAAACGCACGAGGCAAAATCGTTACCCTATGAATTAGACTAGCATCCTGAATTAAGAAAGTCAATATCATACAAATAAGGCGCACAGCCTTCTCCACACAAAGTAATCCGGCCATGTGCCTTATTTATTCTTAACTGTTTCATTCGATTATTTATTCTACATTCTTGAGTGCCTGATCCATTGGAATCTTCTTGATTCGCTGGAAGTCAAGAATCATAACAATCACGTATCCGATCAGCACGAACGCGAACATCTTCACGTAACTGATTGTCTCCATATGGAAGCTAAACCAGCCACTGTATGTCATGAGAATCTCTTTCCATGCGAAGTTCATAACCCACACCCCGACCGCCACCGTGAGTACATCGATGACAATCATAACGATTGTGGTCGAAAGCAGATAGAGACTTGCAATCTCGCGGTTCTCGTAGCCAAGAATCTTCGTCATGGAGATCGCATTCTCATTCTTCTCGATGATCAGCTTGGTCAGAAGATAGATCATCGCCATAGACAACAGGATGCACAGCACCTGGAAATACTGCATGTAGGAACCCATCGAGTGATCCAACTGGTCGCACATCTTCGTGATGTCGCGCTTGGTGATCGTCGAAGCAATCATATCGCTGTCAATATCCGTAATCTTCGCATCGGAGAAAAAGCCGGAAAATGCCTCATCATCCAGATCAAACACTTTGCGATACTGATCGATCGACATAAATACCGCAATCGACTGGCACTGATCGTAAATTCCGCAAACCTTAAAGTTGTAAGTGTCGTCCGTATATTTTTCTTCCAATTTGATGGTATCGCCAGCCTCAATTCCATACTTATCCGCGTATGAATTGGAAATGTACACTTCATTCTTCTCAAGCGATTCCAGATCCGAAATCTTGATATACTGACTGTCATCCACAACGCCGTATGTCGAGATCTCCTCGTCCAAAGCGTCTGACCGCTTCACAAGCGACTTCATCGCGAACATTTCGGCGTCCTCATTGTCCGTCGTCACGATCGAACCATCCGCATTCTGATACGTTTTCAGCACATACTGATACTTCGTAAACATAAGGTTCGACGCATGTTTCTGATAATAGGTAAGTGTATCCGGCATACCGACTGCCATCGCCAGCATCACCATGATAAAGCAGATGCCGACAAACAGGATCAGATAATTCGATATATTCTGGAACATGATACGCACGCGGAAGCGACTCATAAACTTCCAATGAGGAAGACGGATCGCCTTTTTCCGCTTGGATTTCTTTAAGTCATGGCGCAGAAACTGCAGCGGAGTATGTCGCAGCATGCGCACGATAACGATCAGATTGACCACAAACATCAGGATGATCGGAACCACCGTCGTCTTCACGAACGCATCCGGGTTCCAGACCGTCTCATAAGTCGGCAGGCTGTAACTGTTGTAATACATGCCGACCACCACGTTTTTGAACACGGTATAACCCAGAATATTTCCGACGATTGCCGCCAGAAATGTCACGATTACCGGCATCGACAGGTAATGGCGCACCAGCTCGCCACGCGTGTAACCCGATGCGCGGAGCGTACCGATCGTCGAAGATTCTTTTGAAATCGTATTGCTGATCGTCACACCGAAGATAAAAGCGATAATGATAATGAGGATGTCAAGGATCACACCTCCCATCGACATATCCGATCCCATATCGTCGGTTGCGAAGTTGATCGCCGGATTGCCGTAACTCGGGACATAATCCTTGAGCTCGTTGCCATGCAGCATTGTCTGTGCGGCAAGCACCTTGCGGAAGTCATCGGACAATGCCTTCTCTTCCTTCTCGTCTGCAGGCGCATCCTTATATTTCCAGGCATATGCATAATGGATGGATTCCCCTAACCGGTCAAAGCCCTCATCCGTGACCATCGCCACATCAAACTTGATCGCATCAAACATCAGATCCGTTGTCTTCTCATGAAGCGTCGAATAATTGACGTACGCAATCAATCCAACCACTTCAAATTTCTCACCGCCCACGCGGATCGTGTCACCGACTTTCATGTCGACATTGTCCGCATGCATACGATCCACCGCGATCTCATTCCCATTCTCCGGCAGCCGTCCGTCCAGCACACACGCTAAGTTTATATTATCGGTTTTGGCAAAAACGCGCACGGTTCCATCATTCTTGCCGTCATTGTTGTTGTCTTCCTTCTCATTTCGGAAGAAATTCTCGTAGATTATAACCGGAACGTCGCTCGCATCTTCTTCCTCCTTGCCAGTAATTGCAGACATATCCACCTGCTCGCCGCTCTCCACATCCTTGATCAGATCCGAGTCTGCTTTCTCGCTCCACTCGAAATGACCGTCCTCACGCTCATACTTCGTGACGCTTTCGTCCGCAGCCTTCATCATACTTTCATTCGCAACATACATTCCCGATACGAATCCGATCGTCAGCACAAGAAACGCAAACACAATCAGATACTTTTTCCAATCCCCGATCAGTTCTTTGGGAATACGCTTGATCAGAGGGTTAACGGTTCTCTTCTTCATAATGCCCCCCTTACCACTCGATATCCGCTGCCGAGATCTTGTGCTCATTGATGTCGTTGTGACGTACCGCACCATCACGAAGCTTGATAATGTGATCCGCCATATTCCGGATGGCTTCGTTGTGCGTTACCATAATGATCGTGTTGCCGTACTTTTTGTTGACATCCTCGATCAGCTTTAAGATTTCCTTCGAAGTGTTATAATCGAGCGCTCCGGTCGGCTCATCACAAAGCAGAATATCCGGATTCTTCACGATCGCACGTCCGATCGAGACACGCTGCTGCTGTCCACCGGACAACTGGTTCGGCAGTTTGTGGCGATGCTCATACAAACCGAGCGTATGCAGAAGTTCATCGATATCCAACGCATTATCCGACAGGTACGCGCCCACCTCGATATTCTCCTTCACATTCAGGTTCGGAATCAGATTGTACATCTGGAACACATAACCGAGATGTTTTCTGCGGTACTGCGTCAACTTCTTCTCACTCATATCCTCAAGCTTGTCGCCCGCGATCGAGATATAACCGGAGTCCGCGTGATCAATTCCTCCGATAATATTAAGCAGTGTCGATTTGCCCGAACCGGACGGTCCCAAAAGCACACAGAATTCGCCTTTTGCCACGGAAAAATTCATTCCGCGCAACACTTCCTGCCTGGTTTCGCCGCTGCCAAAACCTTTCTTTAAATCTACAATTTCCAAAAATTGATTTGTATTATTTTCCATAAATACTCCCTTCTTTACTTGCTCCTTCAATAAACTAAAAATGCAATCAGGAGTTAGTCCCAACTAATCCTAATTGCATTATAGCAAACCGCAACATATGAGCAAGTATTCAAATGATAATCTTTATCATTAATCTGATTTTTGGAAGAATGTGGAAATATTCTATTGAAAAACAATATCAATTTTGTTGATTATTGCGAAACTATCACTTAATTTTTTCGGAATATCTTTGTATAGAATGCTATACCCCACGTTTTCAAAAATGTGGGGTATAAAAAACAGGTTTATCGAATCATAAAATGCGGAGAAAGTGTACATTCCTTGCCCTGCGCCCAGACTTTCACGTTTATCCGGTAATCCCCCGCTGTAAGTTCTCCATATAAATTGGACCAGTCATATTCGTGAGATACCGGCTCGTCCGAAGGAATAATAATTCCGATATCTTCGAATCCAACATCGTCTTTGGCATCCAGTTTCTCCCACTGGTCACCGGTCTTCTTCTCAATGGAAAAATACTCTCCGGTCATGTATTCTCCCTCAAGTTGCGGATCATATCGTGTGAATTCCACCGTTGCAGCGGTATCAGAAACTTTCGTAACAAGCGCCTGTACTCCGATTTTATCATTGGCTGCGTCATCATCATATACCCCGATCGCGCCTGACTGCTCAGCAGGATCATACTGCAGAGTTTCGAGGATCTGCATGACTAAGCCGCCATAAGTCATAGAAAGCGAGCATGACTCGCCGCCTTCGATTGCAGGTTCTTCCACTGTAGCATCATCCACCGTCAAAGCAGAATTTTCTGTCGCAGCATCTCGAACCGCTGAATCTGCACGATCATCATCCACTTGTACATTCCACCACGCATCCACTTCACTTGCTAATGCTACGATTTTCTCATCGTCGCCATGAAACGCAACAAACGACCATATCTCACTTCCGTCATAGTAACCGACATTCGCTTCAACTCCGGCAATCTTCCACTTCTCTTCTTTCAGTCCGGTTCCGCATACGCCAAATGTATCCTGATAGCCGACTTCCACGTAACCCTTCTGTCCCTTCGGATAGAACTGGATGCCATAGGAACTGCTGAGCAGCGCATCATCCCCGACCGGGCACAGGCGGTACTCCCATCCTTTTGGAATCGTCAATGTAATGGAACCGTATGGGCCCTCCTGCGTCACGGTCGTGCCTTGCAGCTTCAGTGAATCCGTTTGATCGAGTCCTTTATCCACATCTTCTGTTCCGTCAATCGTCGCCTCTGTCTGATCTACGACCGGCTGCGTACTGTCCAGCGGAAGCGTTGCTATGCCGCCGCATCCGGTTGCTGTAATTACCATCGCCCCTATGATCAACAAATCTGCTATACGAGTATTCATAAAATGTTTTTTCATCGCATTACCCTCCTCTTTTCAACGATCAGATCATCTTTCTATTTTGTAAGTGTCACAGAGGTATTCTTTTGTTGCATCGAATCTTAATTTCCACAGGGCTTTTTTCTTTATATTTTCAAACTACTCTCAATAATTATTCGTATCAACAAATACTTCATATATTTTCTGATATCGATATCCCTTTTTCACAATTGTTGTATCTGGTATAATTACTTTCAAATCTACCAACTGATTTATTATTTTTGACACAACATTTACCAACAAAGGATCTACAAATTCATCATTCATAGTGATATTATACCTTTTATAGTGCAAAAAATCACTGTTTTTTGAAAAAACAGTGATTTTTTGCTTATCTAATGCAGATTTTTCACTATATTTACATCTTACACATAAAATTACCTGCGCCCCAACGCAAAAATTTCTTCACCTGCATCCGGTCGCCGCGGCCGTGGCTTTCGCTGATAAGTGGCTGTACGCCCTGCGCAAGTCCGTTGCAGATCGACATCGCAACGATGGACAAGTTGGCGAATCAACCGTTCGTATTTCTTACCTCGTGGTTGACACATTGAATTCTTTGTTCTAACCTATGAGTTGCGAATTTTACATATTTAATCCGAAGGTATTATCATGAGAAATAAATCAATTACAAAATCAACGAAAAAAGCCGAGTCCATCGCTCACATATACAGCAACATCGATCTGCGCAAGCTGCTGATTCCAATCATCGTCGAGCAGCTTCTCTCATCCCTGATGGGAACCGTCGACACCATGATGGTCAGCAACGTCGGCTCCGCCGCAATCTCCGCGGTCTCACTCGTCGACTCGATCAACATATTAGTCATTCAGGCACTGTCCGCGCTTGCCGCCGGAGGCGCGATCCTCTGCTCCCAGTATCTGGGCAGTCACAATGAAAAAGGCGCCAATAACGCGGCGCGCCAGGTACTTTATGTTATGGCACTCTTGTCGACCGCATTGTCTGTCGTATGTCTGGTGTTCCGTTATCCGTTACTGCGCGCCATCTTTGGTGCCGTAGAAGCAGACGTTATGCGCAACTCACAGGTCTACTTCCTGTTCACGCTGCTTTCGTTCCCGTTCATCGGTCTCTACGATGCCGGTGCTTCGATCATGCGTGCACAGAACAACAGCCGCACGCCGATGATCACCTCCGTTGTCTCGAATTTTATGAACATCGGTGGTAACGCAATCCTTATCTTCGGCTGCAACATGGGTGTCGAAGGTGCTGCGATCTCGACACTGATCTCACGCATTTTCTGCGCAGTTGCCGTCATTGGATTCCTTCGTATGGAGGATCAGGTACATCCACTAAAAGCACTTTTTCATGCAGGCTCCGCCGTACAATCCGGCCATGCTGATCAAACGGTAAATTTATGCGCGCCTACCACAACCAACTTCCTGGCAGCGCCGATCCGTGTCCGCAACTACCTTGCGATCCGCCCGGACTGGTCAACCATCAAGAAAATTCTGCTGATCGGTATCCCATCCGGCATCGAGAATAGCATGTTCCAATTCGGTAAGCTCGCGATCCAATCGACCGTCTCCACCCTCGGAACCGTTGCGATCGCGGCACAGGCGATGACCAACATTCTGGAGAACTTAAACGGTATCGCAGCGATCGGTATTGGCATCGGACTCATGACCGTCGTCGGTCAATGCCTCGGCGCTGGTCGCAAGGACGAAGCTATCTACTATATTAAGAAGCTCTCCTGGCTGGCGGAGATTGTCATTATCGCAAGCTGCCTGCTCGTGTTCGCCTTAACCAAGCCGATCACCATGCTTGGCGGAATGGAGAAAGCCAGCGCCGATCTCTGCTTCTCCATGGTCGTATTCATCACGATCGTAAAGCCGATCTCGTGGGTACTTTCCTTCGTTCCGGCATACGGAATGCGAGCAGCAGGCGATGTCAAGTTTTCCATGATCACCTCCTGCTGCACGATGTGGCTTTGTAGAGTAAGCTTATGTATTTACTTATGCCGCGTATGGGACTTCGGACCGATTGCCGTATGGATCGGCATGTTCGCCGACTGGAGCGTGCGCGCGGTCATCTTCACGCTGCGCTTCCACGCGCGCCGCTGGCTGAACCACCACGTCATCGATTAGTAATCGCGCTCAAAATGCTGGTAATCCTTAGAGTGTGTCCAATCGCCACCCCAGGTGAACCCATGCTCCTTGAACAGTTTGTAACATAGATCCTCATGATCGATCTTGTGCGGGAAATCCTTGCTGCGATCCACATAGTCCGCGCCATTCGCCGGCTCGATGGAAAGCTTTCCGTCCACCGTCTTCACATAAGGATTGTAACGCGTGTTGATATCCACCGCCATCCCAAGCCCATGCTTGGAGATGCGCGTCGTGTGTGAAATGAACCGGAAATTGAACGCCGAAGAATTGTTGTCACTCATCGAAGCTTCGTCATCCGCATCGTATTCATCCACAAGGCGGACTTTCTCGATCGGATAATCCGCCTTATACAATTCCTCGAAAATCGCAAGCACATCATCGGCAATCGCCTTATTTACAACGAGCTCGCCGTCCTTCGCTTCCCCGTCAAATCCCATATGCCGCACATGCACGTAGCGCAGATCCTCGCGCGGAACCGTGCAGTCTTCCTTGTAAGATTTCCCCTGCATCCTGGCAAAGATGTCGTCCGTGATCTCGGAAATGTAGAAATCGGAGGAGGAGATTTCGTGAGAGTCGTTGCCTGTCGTTCTGCCCGTGTCAGAGTTTGCCACTTTATCCGACTTGGAGTCTGCCGGAGTTTCTGTATTGGATTCTCTGTCGGTATCTCCTTCGGACTCCCCTGTCACATCACGCTGTGTCTCCGGCTGCACTTCTTCACTCGAATTCTTCCCCGCAGCAAGCTCGGTCTCTGTAGCAATCTGCTCCGATGCATTTTCCGTCTCCGTATTTACTTCGTTGTGTTTGCTATTCTTCAACATGCGACTTCCCACTACTGCAGCTCCCGCCGCAAGTAGGAGCGCAAGTGTAAGAATGATGCCTTTTCTTTTATTCAAAGCCTACTCCTTCCGTGCAATATTTTTGCGCATTCTCCAAAAAATTACGAGCTTCTGGATCAGAATCATAATTATCACAATCAAAACAATAAATTACTCAAACTTCACACTTGAATAAGTGCCTATGCACCTTGTAAATTCAATAATAACTGGCACAAATATAGACAAAAGAACCAATGATACTGGGACGCCCCCCATTTTTATAACCATATTTGGGTGCAGTCCATAATCTTTCATCCATTTATGAACAAGTTTATCACATGCAGATGAAAAAGTAACTATCTGCTTTACCCCGTGAAATGTTTACGGAAAATTCATTCGACAAATCATGCTTTCCAAACTATAATAGGAATGCGATATGATAATTTCATAATCCTATGAAGGAGACAAATGATATGAAGAATAAAAAATATTCCATCGTTTATAGCAGCTTAACAGGTAATACCAAGGTACTGGCTGATGTGATCCATGAAGCGTTGCCACAGGATAAATGTGAGTATTTCGGTGCGGTCGACACCGTGATCCCTTCCTCTGAACTGCTCTATATCGGATTTTGGACAGACAAGGGAAATGCAGATGACAAGACATTACAGCTGTTATCACAATTAAAGAATAAACAGATTTTTCTGTTTGGAACTGCCGGCTTTGGTGGCAGTGATATCTATTTCCGGAAAATCCTGAGTCAGGTTAAGCAGTTCATTGATGCAAGCAATGTTATCGTCGGTGAGTATATGTGTCAGGGCAGAATGCCGCAGTCTGTCCGGGAACGCTACCTGAAAATGAAGGAGGCTCCCGATCATCCGCAGAATCTGGATGTATTGATCCAGAATTTTGACTGTGCATTGTCTCACCCTGATGCCAATGACCTGGAAAAACTGAAAGAAGCCGTTATGGATTCATCCTTCTGATAAGACCATAAAATAAGGCAGCCCCACATAGCTGAGTCTGCCTTACTCTCTTTATTTAACGTTGATGCCACTGGCATATTGCTGCAGAAACTGTT
>ERZ1034882.257-NODE-257-length-29863-cov-10.737218_pt1 | contig 29863 bp, 24 predicted proteins | sample MGYA00520606_ERZ1034882 | MGnify/ENA primary metagenome ERZ1034882 (study PRJEB33766, sample SAMN09781726) | gut metagenome | biome: gut microbiome | host: Homo sapiens | place: Madagascar | study: EMG produced TPA metagenomics assembly of the PRJNA485056 data...
TTTTTCTTTCTTTCAGCTTCTATGGCTCTCTGTTTTTCAGCCTCTTCTTTTTCTTTTTTACGTCTTTCCTCATCTATGGCTTTCTGACGAGCTCTTTCCGCTGCTTCTGCAGTTTCTTTTCTCTTACGTTCTTCTTCCTGCTTTTTCTTTAATTCTGCCTGTTTCTTTAATTCTGCCTGTCTTGCGGCATCTTCTTCAGCTTTTTTCTTTTCAGCCAGTTCTTTTTCAGCCTGTTCCTTGAGCTGTTTCTGATGTGCTTCTTCTTCTGCAGCCTTTTTAAGTTCTTCCCGACGCTTGAGCTCTTCTTGTCTGGCTTTCTCTTTTTCCTCAGCTTCTGCTTTTGCTTTAGCTTCAGCCTCTTCTTTTTTACGCTGTTCTTCTTCCTGCTTTTTCTTTTTCTCAGCAGCTTTTTCAGCAGCTCTTTGTTCCTTTTTACTAAGTTCAGCTGTTATTTCTGGAACTGGAACATCCTCAAAATCATCAAAGCTTCCAAATTCATTTGCTTTTACATGATATTTTTCTTCTGCAAGGCCTGCTTCTTCTCCCTCAGGCTCAGTTTTAACCGGGACATCTTGAACAGGAATACTTTCTTCTGCTTTTTTATCTTTTTTCTTCTTTCCAAATAAACTGCCGAAGAAACTTTTCTTTTCTTCTTTAGCCTCTTCCTTTTTGAACGGAAGCGCATCATAAGTCCAGTCTTTGTGATATACCGGGTCAACAATGCCTTTTCGTCTTAAAGTGAGTCCAAGTTTTACAGCCAAGTCATATGGACACACCATTTCCTTTTTATCTGAAACAGCAATACATGTATATCCGTTGTTCTTAAACTCCTGAAATTCTTCCTTGCTTGCACCGCTTAAAATAAGTTCGCACTTTGCATTTGATTCTGTAAGATATTCTCCAATATCTGAAATGTTTGAAATATCACCTGATGTGCACAAATAAAGTATGTCATAGCTGTTATCAAACTTCTGGAAAATAGTTACCTTGCCAAAATCATAAATTAAAATATCTTCTGTCGGCTCAGTCATACATCCCTGCGGATAAAAATGAATGTTATTAAATTCAAATGAACCATCTTCATTCTTCTCTATCTGTACGTCTGCATACTGGGGTTCCAAAACTGTATCGGGTTCAATTACTGCAACAGAGTTATCTCCTCCGGCAATATAATTGGCAGCATGTATTGCGAAGCTGCTGCATCCTGTATGATCTTTTAATGAGAAAAATCCTATCTTGACTAAAGACACTTTTATTACCTGCCTTTCTTTATAAATGTATATATATAATCTTTAAAAATTCGATTTTGTCCAAACAAAATGGCAAAATTCTCTCAAATTAATATGGATTTTAAAGATTAAGGACAAAAATTCTTGGTTACTTGTATCCGAGAATTTTCGTCCTTATTTTTACAACTATCTGTATATATTAAATATTTATAAACACTGGCATTTATTGACATTTTTCGTTATACTATATGTAAGAGGTAACGACAATGAATAAATACATCCACGCAAGAACTTGCGTATATAACATAAACTATCATATTGTATGGTGTGTAAAGTACAGAAGAAAAGTGCTGTCAGATCAGATTGAACAAAGGTTGTATGAACTGGTTCAGGAAATAGCCAGTGAAAAAGGCTTTACTGTTATACAGTGCAAAGTTGGTGAAAACGATCACGTACACTGTTTTGTATCAGCACCACCAAAAATATCTGTAACTCAGATAGTGAAATATCTTAAAGGCATTAGTGGCAACACATTATTGAAAGAGTTCCCGGAGCTTAAAGAGTTACTATGGAAAGAGAGTTTATGGAATGGCTCATACTTCTGTGAGACCATAGGCTCATCATCAGAGGAAAATATCCTTAAATATATAGAAAGGCAAAAGAACTGTCAGTTATGAATAGAGCTTTTAAATACCGTTTATATCCTACAACTGAACAACGTGAACTGTTTATAAAAACCTTTGGCTGCTGTCGCAAGGTATATAATCTCATGCTTGCTGAAAAGATAGAGAGTTATAAACAGACTGGCAAATTTGCCACAGTAACACCTGCCAAGTATAAAAAGGAATATCCATACCTTAAAGAGGTTGACAGTCTCGCACTGGCTAATAAACAGCTTGATTTACAAAAGGCGTTTAAGAATCATTTCGATAAAAACCGTAAAAAGAAAACCGGGTTTCCAAAGTTCAAGTCAGCGAAACACAGTAGAAAGTCCTATACAACAAACAATCAGGGAGCCACTATCAAGTTACTTGAAAACGGTATTAAATTACCTAAGGCTGGCATTGTAAAGGCTAAAATCCATCGCCAGCCGGAAGCTGATTGGATTATCAAATCGGCTACAGTTTCACAGGATAGTGATGGAAAGTTTTATATTTCGGTCCTATTTGAATATCAGACTCCAATATGTACCTATGTTCCAAATACAGCCAATGCTATAGGACTGGATTACGCATCAAACGGTTTATATGTTGATGACAATGGGAATGTTGGAACAGAGCATAAGTATTACCGTGAAAGTCATGACAAGCTTGCCAAAGCGCAGCGTAAACTGTCTCGTATGGTAGGCTCTCGCAAAGGTGAAACAAAGTCCAAGAACTATATGAAGCAGTTACAGAAAGTTAATAAGATCCAGCGTCACATAGCCAATCAGCGACTTGACAATCTGCATAAAATATCAACTGAGATAGCCAATCAGTATGACGTTGTATGCGTAGAGACCCTTAATATGAGGGCTATGGCCAATAAGGGATTTGGCAACGGGAAGGCCACTATGGACAATGGTAACGGCATGTTCCTTACAATGCTGGAGTATAAACTGTCTGAACGTGGCAAGATTTTCGTAAAAGTCAGTAAATGGTATCCATCAAGTCAGTTATGCCACAGGTGCGGTACCATTCATCCTGAAATGAAAGATACCCATAATCGTACAATGCGCTGCAGCTGCGGTCTTGCTATGGATCGTGACCGTAACGCAGCTATCAACATTAAACGAGAAGGATTAAGACTGTTAATGTCAGCAGCCTAATATCCTTATCCGTTTACACATAAACAATGGTACGGCAGGAACTGCCGAAACCTAACGCCTGTGGACACTGTGTAAGACCTGTTAACATGGTATATATGCTAACAGGCAGTAGTGGCTTGAAGCAGGAAGCTCGGTTACTTGTAGCCGAGTAGTTCACAGATTTTCACAAAAAAAAGAGCAGTTAACAATAACTACTCTTCCTTTTACTTACATTGCAGCATCCAAAGCGGCTCTTACTTTATTAAGAGCAGTCTGCTTTATGTATGAGACGGATGATTTGCTCATTCCTATCTCATCAGCTGCCTCTCGGACTGTTACACCGTTTATGACAACAAGATTAATCACTTTCTTCTCATTGTCATTAAGCTGTTTGATAACTTCTCTTGCTTCTGCAAGAGTTTCTTTATCAACGGCTATCTCTTCCGGTGTCTTAACAGTTGCAAGAGCTTTAGGCGAATACGTTTTATTTGTATCGTTGTTACTCTTTTCATCCATCATTACGTCCAGTGACGCAGGAATGAATGGATTTGAGTCCTTGCTCATTGCTTTGTACTTAAGCCTTGTTCTGTTTGACAGCTTAAGCCCGCCAGCAGAGTATTTTTTGTTTAATTCCACCATCACACGATACTTGATAGCAGAGTAAACATAATTACTCTTGTCCGAAAGATTTTTTCTTTCTGGATGTGCAGCATAGTCATTGAATACTGCAAGTACTGCAAGACAGCACTCCTGAAAGACGTCGTCATACTCAATACCGTTTGAAGAAAAACTCTTATAGACACCTCCTGTTATTTTATGCAGCAGGTTTGGCTGTTCCTCAATGAATGCCCCGCTGACTATTCCTGATGGCTGATTATTTTCGATCATTTGTAAATAGTCGATCAGCTTTTTATCCTTATTCATAATCTTTTACCTCCTTTATTTGTTGACATATGAATAATTAAGTTCCATATAATAAAGGTGGGTTTTGATAAATGAACACCAAAAAAAAATTTCTGTACAAAAAAAGAGACACATGAAAAATCATGTGCCTCCACGGTAAAAGCTTTTATGACTCCTTTACCTTGACAGCATACTGCTTGCCATCTACGACCTGAACATCGAATGTTACATCTGCATTTGTATGAAGAGTCTTAAAAGACTTATCTGACTCAATCGCTGAAAAATGAACGAAATAATCCTGTCCATCCTCTCCTGTTACAAATCCATAGCCCTTGCGGTTGCTAAACCATTTTACTTTTCCTGTCATTTCTTTTAATTCCTTTCTTTTCTTATGCGGACCGTTTTTCTTCAGCCCTGCACATATTTATGTAAGCGAGTCCAATCAGCTGCGAATCTGAAATATCGTCCTGACTGATCCCGGTTTTACCAATTGACCACTGTTTAAGTTCTTCTCTCTTGCGCGGCACCTTTTCGCCAACATCTTTTACGAGAGAATGCCACTGGGATGGTGTAAATTCCCAGAATGTTGTATCATGCATCATTGCCCATGTTTCTACTGTTGCAATAGTTCTCTGCAACAGCTTATATGTTTTGATATTTTTTTTAAACGGAACATCTTCTATGACAATAATGTCAGGTTTTATCCTGTCTAAAAATCCAAGCAGCGTTTCTCTCATGTACTGGGTGTGATCTTTATATTTCTGCTTGTCATAAAAAAATCTGTCCTGTTCTGCGATTTCTGCATTATGCCATATTGTGTAGCCTGTTGATGCTGTTGCTGCATCTATTGATACCATTACGCATTTTTTGTTTGTGCCCATATATGTTACCTCACAATTCTTTCTATATTTTTATCCTACAATCACATTTTCGATACCATAATCTTCTCTCAAAGCTGCGATTATAAGCGGATAATCTTCATCATCATCTATGCTTAGTGATTTTATAAAGGATATAGCGCCTCTTTTTTCCACCTTATCAAGTACAAAAGTGTATTCTTCATCAGCATTTTCAACTGGAGTCAGCTGTCCGATAAACTCGCATGAATATCCATACTCCATTGAAAATTCTATATTGTTATATCCTAACCGGCATGTTTTGTGGAAAAAGTCTTCTGGCTTAAATTTCTTGTCTGTACTTACTGTTATCATAGTAAAAACCTCTTTATTAAAATGTTAATTCCCCACAACGTTATTGTTACTACATATGCTGCGCACAACATATACGGACAGAACGCTTTTGGAGTTTTAAGATTTATTCCTTTCTTTAAATTACCTTCTTTTGCATTAATTGTTACCATCATTATTGCTGCCACAAACAATACCAGACACCAGTACATAATTGCTGATTCAATTGCTGCAGTTGTTAATGTTGAAATAAGCTTCAGATAACAGCAGTTTCCAATTAAATATGAAAATAAAATATCTCCACTGTTATATCCGTTTACAAAATATACTGCTGCTGCTAACAACAGCATAACCAAGGTGAAACATGAGAAATGTTTCAGTGTAATGCTTTCACAGATAACCGATAGTGGCACGAGTATGTATATATATCCAAAGCTTACAAGTTGTGTCTTCTTATCAGTAATAGCTGCAATTTGCATATATGACATGCATATAATAAGGAAGATACTCGTTACAATATTTGTATTCATGATTACTGGAAATGAAATAACTGCTTTTATTGCCAGCCATATAAGTTCTTTTTTATTTAAGGTAATGTTAAAATCCTTATCATTTTTTATGCCATGTACGCCGTATGTTATAAGGCCTGCATACAAAACCGCTGAAATTACATTGTTCACAATATTCAATCTTATCTCATCTACATATTCACATCAGTAGACATTCCTTTACTGTTTTTTAGAAGTTTGTAAAAACCTTACATAATATATATGGATTTTAAAAACGAACAGCAATAAAAAAAGACATCCTTTTTTTGAATGTCTTTTTTTTGCTGCTTTATTTAGTGCTATCTGCGGCTTCTGTACCTTCTACATTTTCTGTTGCTTCTACATTTTCTGTAGACTCAGTGTTCTCTGTAGCTGACTCTGTTGTCTTTTCTGTTTTTGCAGGAATGATAACTGATGCTGCATCTTTCTGGTTAATATCCTTCTTTACCATAAGAAGATCTCCCTGACTGATAGCGTTCTTGAAGTTTGCTGCATCATCTTCATCAAGCTTAACTAAAAATGTTGAAGCTACTGTTGCCTGATCTGCGCTGTCAATTTTTGCATATGATGAATCATAAGCGTTTTCGATATATACATTTTCTCTTGCAAGCTGATATGTTACTACATCATTAGTTGTTACAGAAGTGTAAATATCAACAATGTCTCCGCCACGGATTGTACCATTAACAGAGTTTTCTGCTGAGCCTGCTGCAAATGTGAGACTTACAGGATTCTTAAGATCTCTTGTATCCTTTGTTTCGTAGTATCTGTCTGATGTTACAATTTCTCCGGCAGCAACATTTGTAAGAAATTTTCCTTCAATACTCTTAATATCTGTAACTGTTGATTTTGTAACAAGATCTGAATTCACATTTTCCTTCTTGAAGTAGTTTTCTGCATTATCTTTTGTGATAATAGTTCCCTGAGGAATATCAGCAGAAGCAATCACTACTGATGTTACATTTTTATCTGTAAGAATGTATGACTCTACGAATGTAAGCCCTGTCCAGCCAATGATTGCTACAAGAATTGCAACAAGTGCTTTTGTAAGCGACTTATTCATTGGCTTTTTTTCTGTACGGGAACGTGTTTTTCCTTTTTTAAAAGCCATATTATTTTCCTTTCCGTATGCTTCTTTGTCGAATACATATTAATTTATAAAAAATACAGCCGCCGGATATAGCGGCTGTAAAAACAATACAATCTTAATTATTAGAATCAAAGATTGCAGTCATCTTGTTTGAAAGCTGTCCCATGATTGAATTAGGCTTATAATCAGTTGTGTTATCTGTTACTTTGGTGCTACCTGTTAAAATCCATGTTACGGCCCACTTAACGATCATAACGAGTGCTACGATAACTACCATGAAGATTACCTTACTGATAATATCTGAGTCTCCATTTTTCTTTGCAAAGAGTTTATCGCATACAGCGTCCTTTGCGAGATCCATTCTGATTTTTGCATTTACCATTGTCTTGTCTAATGTGTTCATCTTTTTTTAATTCCTTTCTTTCGTATAACATTTATAGTTTATTGTTTTATCAAAGTATCAGTTTGTTATAATACTGGTGCCCTTATATTAATTTCATTTCGCATGTTGTTTCCTCCTGACGTTTCCTTAAAGTGTTTGATTTTCAGTGTTTTCATTTTTCAAAACATATATGGGTTTTAAAAAATTACACTAATATTTTTATTAATTTGTTAGTGTTATTTTTTTTTGCCGCAATATATATGGATTTTAAAAATTTACACTAATATTTTTATTAGAGTACAGACCTGTTTCACAAGCCCGTGACTTTAGTCATGGGTTATTGACACTAAAACTCTTTTGTCTGAGACACACTCTTTATTGAAAGATCGTTTATCCGATTTACATCAGGGTTTGCATCTGCAAACAAATTTGGCAGACACAATTCAAATGAAAATGTTGCGCAGACTGTTGGCGATGGCTTTGACGTATCCACACCATCAGCCTTTACCTCATCTTCTGTTACCTGTTTCTTTTCAACAATCAATCCGTTGAAAGCATTGTTTTCATTATTCTTAATGGCATTAAGTTTTACGGCTTTTATTTCTCCGGTAACGCTATAACATATCCAAATTCTTTTTGTTTGCGAGTATTCATAAATCTTAAAATTGTCCAGTTTGAAATTTTGCGCTCCCAAAGCATTTGCTGCCCAGCCTACATTTCCACCAGAAAAGCTATCTGTTTCTGCAGATTTTAATCCCATAGTGCTTATAAGACTTTTTGCATATAAATTCAAATGTTTATATACTTCGTTCTGTTCTGTTATATTGGCTTTGTAATTGTTACTTTCTCCATTTGGATTGTTAAAATCTGTTGAGCCTATACAGTACAAATCTTTGTGATCTTTTCCATATTTATCAAGATCTACAGTTACAGCGGCCATTGTCGCCATATCTGCATCATCTTTCATATTAATCTTCAACGTTTCTATTGCTTTCATGTAATAGCTGAAGAAAAATAAAATAAACAATAGAAATGTCATAAAAATTGCACCTATCATGGTAGAAAGGCCTTTTTTCTTCTGTTTTAATAGCATAAGAATTCCCCTTTCTACTGTTTTGATGTTGATTCCAGATGAATTGTCATCTCTGATATTTCATTTTTAAATGAACCTATTGCAAACATACCAAAATCAGTCTTTTTATAAACCTTAATATTTAGTGTTACCGGATTTCCATAACCAGCTTCGGCAACAGTTGTATTTGTAAACGCGTCATCAAACTCAGTATTATTGTGAGTGTCACTTTTGCACGCATTACTTGTTCCATAAAAACCTTTATCCTTCAGTCTGTTTACCAATTCAGTTTTTTCTGTCGTTGTAAGGTATCCATCTGTTTCCATTTTTAGCATAGATTCTCTTGCGATGTTATTCAGATCGTTTTTAGTCTGAATTGCTGAATTCGTATTAATTGTCCATATTAAAAGTGTTACTGCCATAAAAATGAAAATTAAAAGAGGAAGAATTTCATCAATAGATGCTGTTTTCTTTTTTCTAAATTGTTTTAACATTTTTACTCCTCCTACTTTACTTCATAATATCTCCAAGTAACTCCACAAGCTGATAGCCTGTTATATAAATAATAAGTGCAGAAATTCCTACGAAAAACGCAATGTTCATCATTTTTGTCTGTCGCTGCATTTTTATCTTTTCCTGTTCTGTTCGTAGTTTATTAATATCTTCAATCTGTTTTGATACATCATCCAGCATATTTGCAATCTGGCCTGTTCGCAGTGACTGTCTCAGAATAACTGTCAGGTTATCTATCTGTTCATTATTAAATCTGGCATTGAATAATTCAACTGAGTCTTCAAGAGTAAGTTTTCTTGAAAGGATGTTATTATTAAGCTCTGTGAGTCCTGCTTTTAAACGTCCATTTGTTACAGAACGCTGACACTCAACAAGTGAGTCTGAGATAAATACTCCTGCTTTTGCGTTAAGCTTCAATATTGTATAAATTGATACAATATCATCCTGCATGGCTTCATTATCTTTCTTGTCTTTGCTGTATATCATAAAATTTGGCACCATAAAACCAAGGATGAATGCCGCAAGTGCACCTGTCAGTTTCCAGATAAGTCCCGGCGCAAATACTAAACATGCTAATGCAAGTGCTCCTCCAATAACAATTTTTTCAAGAATAAATGTTGATGCATCCAGTGCGTAATCATTTCTGTGATACAACACACCCATTTTTGACAGATAACCGTTAATACGTTCCCTGTTAAACAAATCACTTTTTGACTTTCCAATAGCGTTGTCAACAGCTTCCTTTGACAGGGCAACAAATTTTGACTTATGATCAAGTCCAAACATTACCGCACTGTATCCATAAGCAATTACTATTGCGAAAAATACATATTTTGCGATTTTTACGAATGTAAATAAATTCATCTTTATCCCCCTATCTGCTCTGCTTCATGAGCTTCATAATTTCAATCAGAATAATAAGCATAAGTCCTGCAAGAATTATCTGACCCGGAAGTGTATGAAATACAATATTTATTGCATTATCAACCATTGTTCCTACCATATAAATCATTACTACTCCCGCAATAGCAAGAATTACTGTTTCAAAAAGAGCATTCTTTATGATATTTCTTTCTTCCTTTTTAAACATAATGTATGCTCTGACTGATTCACGGTTGTCTTCTATTACTTCTGAGTAATTTTCATTATGAGTTGCGCATGATTTAAGCGAATTTAAAATCTGTTTAAGTTTCTTATGATTTGCTTTATCTGCCATATGTTTTAGTGCCAGCGGAACATTTCCATCAGTTTTTATTTCCGAATAACACTCTTCTGTCATTGACCTGAGTGGATCCTTCAAATATGGTGCTGTTCTGTGGAGCATTTCACCGATTGTATTTTCTGATGAACTTACATTATCCAGCATGTTAATGAACTTAACTATCTCATTCTCTGTGTTAATGTAATTACGGTTGATTGAAATCTGTATATATACAAATACAAGCATTCCCATAATTGCTGCTGCACCAAGCGAAATAATTGCTGCTTTTGTTATAATAAAAGCAATAAGTCCAGTTATTCCACAAAGCAGAATTATTGTAAGAATAAAGTTGCTGGCATTAAGTTCTGGAAACTTATTCTTAAGACCTGACTCATTGAGCATTTTTGTAAGTTTATACATTCTCGAGTCATCTTCAAAATCTCCTTCAAGCAGTGATCTTTTTCTGTATTCTTCATTTCTTAACTCTTCCTGTTTCTTTACATCATTTTTGAACTTTGCCATTTTCTTTGCAAACCAGTTATGGTTTATCAAATATGTTACAATCAAAAATACTGCAATAAATACGAGAATGAATGTTCCGGCATGCATATATGCCAACATTTTGTTTGTACTCATTAAAGTATCAAACAGCGTTTTGATGAGTTCCATGCTTATACCTCCTTATTGTGTTCTTTGTTATATTTCTCCATAATTTCAAGGTATTTAGCTTTTTCCGGATGATCTGCATCAAAGATTGTGTCGTAAATGAACTCACCGTTTTCATCAATTCCTCTTATTTCTGAAATCTCCTGAATTTTATACTGTTTCATAAAGATTACAACCTTCATAGCTGAGAGCATTTTGATTACTTCATGCCTATCATAACGTGTTGCACGGACAATGTAATCGACAAGCTTATTCATACCTTCTGTTGAACTCTGTCCATGAGAAGAAGTCCAGCATTTATGTCCTGTATATACAGCGTTCATAAATGATTCAGCCTCATCACCCTTAATCTCACCGATTACGTAATAATCGAGGTCAGTAAGAAGACCATTTGTACCAATCTTTTTGAGGTCGTAATTTACTTTGCCTTCACCCTGAGAAGTAACAATGTGCTCAAACATAATATCCGGATGGATATTTGAGAAAAGTTCATCTGCTTCCTGAATAACTGCTACCGAATTATCAAATGGAATTTTATCAAGCATCGCATTCATAAGTGTTGATTTTCCTGCTGCACCTTTTCCTGTATACAAAATTCCTGAATATTCTTTTGCAATCATTTTGAGATATGGAAGCATATCCTCCGGAATCATGCAGTTTTCTTCTTTTGTGGTAAGCAGCTCCAGATTTTTCTTATTCTTAAGAATCTTTCTGATATGTACTATTGGATAACCTGATGAATTGATAACTGGACCTGTAATATTAAAACGAAGTCTTGCCTTATCATTTCCGGTTACATCTGTAAACTTAAGTATTGCGTTAATATCTGTAAGAGAAACCTTATTCTTTGCGCAGATATTATCAACAAACTTAATGTAATCAGACTTATTTTTAAACCTGACATCTGTTCCAATTCTCTTGCCGTATCGCTTTAATCTGATATTTCTTTCGTTGTAAATCTTAATATCTGAAATACGGTCGTCATTAAGAAATTCTTCAATAATGTAATATCCCCAGATCCATTTAGTGAGCTGTCTCATTGCATCTGTAATCTGTTCTTCATCTGTTGAATATGTATGGAGCTCGTCATGAATAAGGTCAAGGAATTCTTCCTTTGAAATATTTCCTGACTGGATATTGGTTAAATATTTGTTTCCCGGAGCACTGGCTATTTCCATTGCTTTTTCAAATAAATCACCGTCATATCGTTTTTCGATTGCTTCTGTCTCAGAATCTGTCTGTTCTACTGGTTCATACTTTTTTCTAAATAAAGACATTTCTTTTCTGTGACTGCATATGCAGTACTCTCCTTTCAATTAATCTGAAATTTATATGGATTTTGCAAAATAACGGTAAATATCATTGATTTTGCTGGAATTAATATGGATTTTAGAAAATAACACAAAAAAAGAGACTGGACTTATTCCAATCTCTAACGCTTATTAATAGGTAGAAACTCTATTTTACAAATATCATTTCTACCATATTTTCCTTGCCCGGCAAGGGTCTGGCAGCAATAAATGTTTCACCACTGCTCTCTTTAAGGTCGATATAAAAATCAACCTCATGCTTAAAAACTTTCATTTTGTACATATCTCATCCTCCTTTTTTTTTGTACGAAAATAATCAAAATAAATATGGAGTCTGCACAAAAAGTAAGAGAGAATTATCTTTTTAGATATTCTCTCTTTGAAGTATTATTCTACGAATTTGTTATAAACCATAATCTTTGAAACGGCTGATTTCCACTCAGGATGGGCGTTTGATACATCGCCTGACTTTGCAACTCCGTTTAACTTCTCTGTTTCTACAATAAATTCAGAGCAGCATCCTGATGCTACGGTAAATACATGTTCCGGATCAGTGTGTTCATCGGATTTTGTATCTCCCATAACACAGTGGATGACCGTACCGTTTTCAAGAATAAGGTCTATGTATTGTCCTATTCTTGCACCAAAAGCTGTTCCTACAGCTATACAGTATCTTCCATTAATCATTCTTATTCCATCATCATTATTTGTGTAGGCGACCGTGTTCTGAAGCTTATATTCATAAGTTCCTGTTGAAGTAATTGTCCTATAGTCCATATATGTTTTCTGTCCGTGATACATTGGATAAAACGGAATCAGACTTGTGACAGGAGTTTCTACATTATCTGAGAAGCTTGACAATGGCACATATCCTGTCTGGTCATTTACTGTAACCTGTATTTCCGATGTAGACACCATGCCTGACACCTGTGCGGCATCATTATAGTTAAGAGTGAATAAAGGCTGCGTCATCTCTTTATCCGCATATACCTGACAGTAATTATTTGCATAAAGTACTGGTCCTGACCATTTAATCGCCTGCGATGATGCAGCCTCTGTAACCACTGGTGTATCATTTTGTTCGACACTGACCTCATGTTCATTGTCTACATCCAGAAATCCCGTATTCGGATGTGTTGATGTTATATAATCCGCATTATGTAAAGATGAAGTAATCATCTCCTGTGTAGCACATGCTTTTGTAAATCCTTTGAAATCCGGCTGTGGCATGTCCTTTTTGGGGGCATAAGCATTTCCATACAAAACCGCTGTTAATACAATCAGAGACACTGACCGCATGATTTTCTTTTTGTTTATCATAAAAATTACCTTTCATATATTACAAATTTGTTACAATATATATGGATTGTGCAAAATACACACAAAAATACCCGCAGCGAAACCGCGGGTTTTCTTGGTCATTTCCACGTAGCTAGTTCTCTCTTATACTTTGGATTCCTTAAAATTTTCAATGCCTGCGCCTCAATCTGTCTGATTCTTTCCCGGCTGACACCATATGACTGTGCAATTTCTTCAAGAGTTTCTATTCTACAGTTATCAAACCCAAAACGCCTTTTAATCACATCAATCATACGTTTTGTCTGCTCAACGCTTCTATTTGATTTTGCTGATGTTTTATTGTTGGCTTTTGAAAGAATTTCAATAATACGGTTTTGAAACTGGTTTACTTCTACTTTTTCAAAATCAACATTTCCTTTTGGATCAGGAACTATCTCTCCTACTTCAGTATCGCCCGGCTCTTCGGAGCCTTTGCTCATCGTACAGTCGAGAGAAATATAATTAGACTGACAGTCTATAATAATGAGGATATTTCTGACCTTTTCTTCCGATACATTAAGTTTCTTTGCAATATAATCTACAGGAGCATTGTTATCATGAGTCTGTTCCCACTTTCTCTGGGCCTTTTTAACTTTAATAATAAACTCATGAATATGTACAGGCTGTCTTATCAGGTCATTATCATTTGCGATTGACCTTGTGCATGCCTGATTAATCCACCAGTATGCATATGTGGAAAATTTATATCCCGTAGTGTAATCATATCTGTCAATTGCCTTGAGTAGACCTAACGATGCCTCATCAATAAGATCTATTGGCTCCATATGCTTTAAATTTTTATAATATCTTTTTGCTACATAAACTACGAGACGAATATTTCTGCTAAATATTTCATCTTTAAGCTGCTTCTTTTTGTCTTCTGATTCTGTTTCACTTAATTCTTTAAAGACTTGTTTCTCTTCCTCTTCTGTAAAAGGCTGCCACTTTGACATTTCATACATGTACATGGATAACGGATCATTAATTCTTGAATCAATAACGTCATTTACATCTGCTTCTTTTATAAATTCATCAACTGCTTTATTTACGTCTTTTTCATCTATATTTGTGTTTAATGTCATAAGTTCGTCGATTGTTGCCATAATAAATATCTCCTTTGTAATTGATACATTATTCACTTTTATAATATTTAAAATGTTAATTTTGTCCAAAAAGATAGTGCGTTTTTGTGAATTTTTCACATTGATTTTTATAAAAAAAGAAACTGTACAAAAAATACAGTTCCTCTTTTTGTTTAGGCCACAATTCTTTTCTTGAGATTAGAAATCTCTTCTCTCCATGCATTTTCCCACATTTCGAGATTGCCAAGCACTGCATCTCTGACTGCTTCGTTGTCTTTGCTGTCGGCAACTATTTTGTCACCCATAGCAACGACATTTTGCCAGTCCTCGTCAGCCATTTTTGAAAGCCCCTTATTTGTGATATAAACATCCATTTCAAGAAGCTTCTTTTTAGTCCAAATAACCTGTGCCTCATTCATACTCAATTCCTCCTTTATGTATGATTCTGATATACTATAAAGGTGGATTTTGAGTGCACAGAATGAAATCATTCCACATTTTCATACTGGTCCATATAATTCTTATGCTCAATTTCATAATATACAATCTGATTTTCGTTCGCAGGTTTCATCCCCAGTTCCTGCGCTCTCTGTTTAATTTCATCCAGATTAATCCCGCTTGTGAGTTCTTTGTATCTAGCGTCATTATCAGCTTTTAAATCTGCTATTTTACTTTCCAGTGCAGCATTTTGTCTGCTGAGAATAATTGTAGATGATTGAATTTTTATTAAGTTGACTGCTGTGCATACTGCTACAACGAGTGCTACAGTATATGCAGCAAGTGTTCCCTTTCCTATAGCCATTGCCCGCTGTCTATTTTGTCTGATAGCCTGTCTATAAGCTTTTTGTTTTCGGATTTCTTCTACATTTTGTCTGGACGGAGTATTTTGCGGGGAAAATGTTTTACGGACAGTATTGCCGTCGATGTAATAATTTTGTTTAATCAATGTTTTATCTCTCTTTATTCTAGTCTTATATAATAAATATGGTTTTTAGTTAATAACAGTAAATATTACTATATGCATTTAATTTTTACATATGTATAATATTTCTTTTTGTTAATTTGTCCATATTTATGCAAAAAAAAAGAGACCACATTAATGCAGTCTCTTTGCAGAACTGTTTTCTGTTTGTTATCTACAGTTCTTCAATATCCTCTGTGCTATTATCTTCGTCAGCAATATCCTGTTCTGCTTTAATCTCGGCAATTGAGTCGGCAAGTGTTTTCTGGTTGATGTTCGTATCGTCAAAGATTTCAAATCCTGTTTTCTCAAGCAGTTCGCTCATAGCACTTACTGCTTCCATTTCAGTACATCCATCAAATGCACCAGCGCCAATGCTTTCAACATTATCTGGAATATATAAACCTTTCATGTCACTATTTTCAAATGCAAATGGCTTAATTTCTGTTTCTGATGCATTAATCATATATACATCTGATGACATTTCTTTTACATTGTTAAGCTCTTTTGTTGGATCAATTCCATGCTGCATGAACATATTTACATCCTCATAAAGCTTCTCATAATCTTTAAGCGGGAACGGTCCCTCATTTAAGTGTGTAAAATCTGCGTTTTCAACCCATTTTTCATACTGTGGATCCGAGAAATGCATATACTTAAATGTGTTTTCCGCAAGATCCGGCATCTTTTCTTCAAGAATTGGCTTAATATTTTCCTCGAGCCACTGTTTATTACACAGTATACCCTGTTCTTTATATATCTTTGCAGCAGCTACATATATAGCATGGTCTTCATCCTTAAATATCGCTGCTCTGTCAGGACCTATTTTATCTCTTACATACTTATCATAAACAACGTCCTGCTTCAGGTGATCATCAATACCTACATACATAATAGGGTTATCTGCTTTAAGTGTCTGATTGTGTTCTCTGTAAGTTTCGATATGAGTTTTCTGGCCAAGAGGTCCTTTCTCAATATCATCAGCAAGTTTTGAGTGATTTTCCATCCATGATTTTGTCTCATTGGCAGATACATCCATATGATTTGGAAACTCTATATATGAAACCTGTCCGTTTTTCGGATTTTCTTCAAAATGACTTAATTCCCTGTCCTTTGTATATGCTCTTATAGCATCAGGAAATATTACTGCTGCAATGTACTCTTTTTCATCTGTGGTATGACCATTCATCATTGAAGTCATAATGTGTTCAATACTTAACATTTATTATTCCTCTCCTTTTACATATTCTGTTTTCTTCGCTCTGTAATCATAAGCAATATTGTCTGCTTGTCTTTCATTCTGAAACAGCATAATATCTTCCTTACTGCTACCAAAATATATTCTATGTATTTTTGTTGAATAGCATAAATACTGTCCATCCTTAACAATTACGTAATCTTTCTGTTCATTCAATTAAATATCCCTCCTTTCTTAAAATATACTATATATATGGATTTTCCTTACAAACGATAATTTGCCCAAATAAAAAGAACACAGCATTTCTGCCATGTTCTTTTTACGTTGTGTTAAGATCAATTAATTGACCAGATGAGTATGAAGCTTATCGGTAATTGATATTATCTGTTTGCTTGCGTAATCCTTTGCACAATAAAATGATGCTGTTGTTCTCAGATCACATTCATTTTTATTGTAAGGTTCAATAGGAACTGCTGTTCCTGATACTGTTCTACTTCCCTTATATGGGATTTCAACTGTATCAACAGTTTTGATGTCATATGTTCCATCAGCCTTTTTTGGCATATAAGTATTTGCTGTTGGTATATAAGCTGGAATTTTTATTCCATTTGTTATTCCATCCAGCCATTTGTCACCGTTTGTTTTATATGTCTTAACGCTTGTATCATCCAGATAAAGCGGAACAATGAACGGATAATCCGTTATTCTTGCACAGTCTCCGCTTAATGCAAGTCTGTTGTCTACATAAGCACCATTTACATTTGCAATAGTACCAAGATTCTTTACAGTCTGTCCCCTTGCAGCATCAACCTGTGCTGCTGCTTGAAGTGCAGGCGGGAAGTTTACATCAACGGCTTCTACATATCCATATGTTACAATATGAACTTTGCCGGACTGATTGAGCAAGAATGCAGGTCCTTTTGCCAAATTGCCATCCTTGTCTTTTCCATTCTTGCCAATAGCATATGATGCATCTGGTACTTCCTTGTCATCTCTTATAATCTGACTCCACATACTGATGTTTGTAACAATATTGTTCTCCGGATCAGATGAAGGTGGAGTTACTGACGTTGGTTTGTTTGGATCATTGCTTGGGTCTTTGTCCTTATAGACACTTATGTTGCCAGCTTCATCGCAGGCATATACTTTAATCTTAAGTTTTCTGCTTGCACTAAAATCTTCGTAAAGATTTGGCTTGTTTCCGCTTTCATCCACTGCGATGTATGTGCCATTATATTTGTCACCGGATGTGAGATTGCATTTATAAGTCTTAGAAATACCTGCATTTTCCATATCAGTCACAACCGCCCAGACATGCTTAACTCCTGAAACAGAACTCTTATTTCCATTATCAGAAATTGTTGCTGTAATTTCTGTTCTCATGCCTTCCGGATTAACTCCTGTCACCATTCCATTACTGTCATAAATCATACTCGTGGTTCCAGCTAAAGGATTTTTAAGTGTGCCGGTCTTTACTATAAAGTTTCCGGTTGGTGCTGTTTTGTCAATCTTTACAGTAAGATTTCTGGTTGCTGTAGAATTGTTTGAATCATCAGTTGCAATTCCGTGGAATACTTCAATTCCTTCACTTGTATCATACTTAGACGATTTAACCTGCTTTGTATTATCTGAAGGTGTGAATTTTGTTTTATTCCATTTGTTGTTTCCACTGTATGTTGTAAGCAGCTTTATACCAGTACCATTATCATATGAATAAAGGTCAAGCGATACATCACTGTTGATCCAGCTTGTAGTCCATGTGCTGCTTCCAAGACCATCAAGAGTTCTTGTGACAGATGTGCTTGTTGTTACATCCTTTGAACCTTTTGTTGCAACAGCAAGTGCTCTTGCATAATCAGAATCATTAACGTTTCCGCTCTTTGTAGCTCTTAGATAAGTCTTGCTTGCATCAGGTGGAGTTGTATCTTTCCACTGGGCATAAAGCGTTGTGTCTTTTCCATCACAGATGTTGCGAACGCGTTCCTTATCCTTATATGATGTTTCGGAACTGCCATCAGCCTTTAAATTCCACTTGTTAAAAGTCCATCCTTCAAGCTTATACTTGTTTTCATACAGATTTTCCCATTTATCATAAGTAAGAATCTGAACTTCCATGGTTCCTGTCATTTGAGTAACGGCTTTTGAAGGTTTATTGCTGTTAAATGTAATCTTGTAAGTTGTTGCTTTCCACTGTGCGTAAAGTGTTACACTGTTTGAATCGTTAAAATTATTCAGATTATAGATTTCTCCCTTATCAGAATAATGTGTTCCGGTTCCATCAGCTTTTGTGTTCCAGCCGTTAAATATCCATCCATGTAACTTGTACTCACTCTTATTGAGCTTTGTCTTTGTATCATATTTAACTACCTGATCAGCCATTGTGCCGGTAACTTCATGTGTTGCGTTTGAAGGCTTATTCTTATTAAACTTAATGGTATATGTGTCCGGCGTCCACTGTGCATAAAGAACTCCGTCTGTTCCATCTGTTACGTTAATAACTCTCTCTCCAGCCTTATATGACTTGCCACTTCCGTCTGCTTTTGTGTTCCAGTTAACGAATTTCCAGCCTGGCAGCTTAAATCCATTCTCAGCAAGATTTCCATATGAATCATAAACATGGTTTGTTGGTGCAGTTGATCCTGTTACGTTATGAGTTGCCTGAGCAGGCTTATTTTCCTTATAGGATATAATGTATTTTTTTGGCTCCCAATGAGCATAGACTATTGCATCCTCTGTCAGATGCCACTTGCCGTCTTTCCAGTATTTTCCGTCATTGGTGCACTTACCAGTCTTATCATATATCTGTATTCCATTATTCTTTGCGGTATACCAGCCTTCAAAGGTATAGCCGGTTCTCTGCGGATTAAGGTAAGCTACATCATTAAACGTTGTTTTGTCATACGTTGGTGATAATGTTGCAATTGTATTTGCTTTTCCATCTTCAAGAGCTCCTCCGTCCAGATATCCGCCATTTGCATCCAGCGTAAGGGTATAATTATTAGCTTTCCAGTGTGCATATACCGTAACATTGGATTCCTTGATCCATTTACTGTCTTTCCAGTGAATTCCATTGTTGCTGCAATTACCCTGAGCGTTATATACCTGAATTTCTCCGTCTGAGCCATCTTCATTCTTAACTTTTTCGTACCATCCAATAAAAGTATAACCAGTTTTTACAGGATTTAATGATGAAACATTATTATTATCCTCATGATTATACTTTACTGTACGCTGAGCAGTTGTTACAGATTTATTATTATCTATAATATTTCCGCTGTTTGCATTAAATGTTACAGTAAATGCCCTTGGAATATAATAAACTTTAATAGGATTTTCCTTTGGTATATTTCCGGTAACTGTAAATGAGTTTACATTTCCAAATCCCGGAACAGCTATCTTATCAAGTTTATATCCTGTGAGATTACATTTCTTAAGGTCAAGACCTTTAACCGTGTACTGTTCATTATAGTAAGCATTCTCTGCGAAAGTATCATACAATACACCATCTACATAGCGTTCTGTAACTATCTTATACTGCAGTCTATCATAATAGACATTAACAATTGTATTTTTTGTTACAATAAAACCATTTGCAGCATTTTCTCCTGTAGCAGCATTTGTCATTCTTGAATAGCTATAGCCGCTAGGAATTATTGTTGTTTTTGGTGTATATAACGTGTTTTCTTCTACGGTATCCGTAACTCTTTTACTGGTATCTTCTTTATAAGAAGTCTCCCCATCCTGAAAATAATGTTTAACTGTTACAGTGTAGTAAGCCTTAGGAGTAGGACGATCTGGTTTACTGTTGGAATATGCATAAAGTGTTACATCGTTGCAAGGCATTGTAAACTTATAAGAAGCTTCTTCTGATACTAAAGTTTCATCTTCATACTCCCAGTCAACGAATTCATAATCATCGTTAAGTTCTGCACCTATTGCCACTTCTTGACCATATGTTTTATCCTGAGTCCATGTGTTATCAATATTTGTATCACCAGCACCTATAAGCTTTTTAAATCCTTTATCGCCATCTGCAATCTTAAGAGTAAGCTTATAAGAATTTCTGCTGTAGTAGTAATTTACAACAGTACTTCCATCGCCATTAATCTTAACACTGATAATTCCATCATCCTTTGATTCAGGTATCTGGTTTGAGCCTGTGCACGATTTATCTTTATTAAGAGTAAATCCTGTGCTGTCAAAAAGAGTCTTATCTGTTGTTGGAAGAACTTTTTCAATACTATCTGTTTTTGCGCTTTTCGTTTCTTTTGTAACATACTGATAATTACCATCTAAATCTTCCTTATAGTAATTAATCGTATATTTAACATCAAGCGCTTCCCACTGTGCAAATACCGTAGTACTGTGAGTTTCCAGATATGTTACATTAGTGTCAGCTGTCCATTCCCTGCCCCATGTTCCATCAGTATTCTTTTCTCTCCATCCAGTAAGTTTATATCCTGTTCGATAAAAAGTATTATTAGTAGCTCTTACATGATAAGGTGTATTATATGATACGCCATCGCTAATTGTTTCTCCGCCAGTAGATGTTTTACCACCATTACCAATATAATGGAAACTATACTGGTTTTTTGTCCATTTAGCATATACCGTGGTTTCACCTTTGCTGTTTACATTAGCCCTTTCTGTTCCATTACGATTTTCCTCATGGAAATAAGTAGGAGTTGTTGTAACCATACCATCTTCATTTACTACAAGATCGCCTTGACCGTTTGGATGTGTATAGTAACCACCGAATGTATAACCCGTTTTCTGTGGTGTCCTGATACTGCATACAGATGAACCATCAAGAGTGGTATCTGTATAGGTAATCTTAGCCCAGCCATTGCCTGAATTGGTTCCGTTAGACATCTGACCTTCTGTTACACCACCTATATAGCCTGAACCGCCACCGGCTCCTCCGTTTTCGACTGTACTGCCACCGCCATACCAGCCGCCTCCTCCTCCGGAACCATAATTTATATAATCACTGTTTGCGTAACTGGTATATCTTTTTCCGGCTCCACCTTGACCAAATGAACCGCTTTCGCCGGTACTTGTCCAGTCATAATTCTTACCATACAAATTAGTAGGTTTTGCGTGTATTTTTCCTGCAGTGCCACCTGAGGTTTGTGTTCCGCCTCCTGCTTTTACATCCATGTAAAAAGTTGTGGCTTGATTAAATTGTGCTCCTGAACTACCTGTAATTCCACCACCGGTACCTCCAGCACTCTTGTTTGTCCAATCAGAACCGGAACCGCCGCCGCCTCCTGCAACTATCAATACATCACTTTTGTTTGCACTGTAATTTTTCAGTTCACCTCTTGCCGTTAAAGCAATATGTGTAGCACCACCGCCTCCGGCGCCAAAAGGTCCTGATCCACCACCGCCGTTATAAGCACCGGTTGTTTGTCCGTATACTCCAGCGGCTCCAACATATATATTGATAGTCTGATCTTTTTTAAGTTTTACTTTTCCAGATGAATAGCCGCCTTTTCCGCCATCAGTGTCGTTTTCTCCACATCCCTGTGCTCCTGCAACTTCAAGCAGATATTCTCCATCAGCAGGTGCTGTAAAGGTCTGACCTGATCCGGTATAGTTAAAGTATTTTTCTACTACAGAATACTGACAAAGTTCTTTTGCGTTATATGAAATAGTGGCATATCCATTGCCTGAGTTTGTGCCTGTAGTCATTGTGCCGTCAGTAACACCGCCAATGTAGCCGGAACCACCAAGACCACCTGCCATTACGCAGTTACCATGCATAAAAGCACCGCCCCAGTAGCCTCCGCCACCGTTATAGAATCCTTTATTCTGAGTTTCAGCTTCTAAATAATAAAGAAAGCCATAAGGGCTACCTGAATAAGGATTACTTAAACAGCCTCCACCCATATTTGAACTAAATTGTTCATATCGTGTGAAATTAAAATGTCCTGTTTGATTAGCGCCTTTGTTAACAGTTGTATATATATTTGCATAATTATAAGGTAATGCAGTGATATAAGCTACGGTTCCAGTTTCAACTCCACCACCAGCTGCACCATTTACAGCTTTGCCATTATAGTATGTGGCGCCGCCGCCTCCTCCAGCAACAATAATACGATTGTCTATTCCATTGCCACCTTTTCTGATGTCAGTAGCTCCACCACCGGCCACTATTGAGCCACCAACGTAAGTGCCATCTGCGGCCATTCCTGTCCAGCCAGAATCACTTCCGTTATATGAACCATTGTAGCCGGATGGCTTATTGCCAACCTCAATTGCAAGTGTTTCACCCTTCTTAAGTTTAATTTTACCTGTAGATGTACCTCCATTGCCTCCGTAACTTTGTGCAGATTCTTTGGGGGTAATATTATGGTCTCCTCCCTGTGCACCTGCAACAGTTAGTGTATACTCTCCATCAGCAGGTGCGATAAAGTACTGCACGTTTCCGGTATAGTCATATCTTATTGTGGCAATTCCTGTGTTTACATCATAATCTCCCATGGTTGTATAATTAAATTCATTATACTTTTCATAGAATGCAGCTGTTCCTTTGTCGATATCTGATCCCTGATTATCAAGCTTAATTTTGTAATCCTTTGGCACCCACTTGGCAAAAATCGTGGAATTAGCTGCAAACTTAGTGTTTACGTTATTAATGGTTCCATCGGCGTTGATAATTTCTTCGCCATGAGACGTTTTGTAATTATTCTGTTCAGTCCAGTAACCATCAAAAATATAGTTGTCTTTCTGAGGAATATCTATCTTTCCATTTGGAAAAGTATTTGTAGCTTTACTGTCACTAAAGAAGCCTATAGTGTATTTTTCGTAAACATGTGTAGTTCCTGACTTAGTTGCACCCTGATTGTCAAGAGTAATGTCATAAATATTCGGAGTCCAGTATGCATACACATATTTGCTGTCGTTAGCAAAAGCATTATTTGATGCTACAACATTTCCATTCTCATCTATATACTTAGTTCCTTTGCCATTTTTTTCAGAAAAATAACCATTAAATTTCATACCTGTTTTTTTAGGAATAATTACATTTGTTATGCTGCCACTTCCATCAGTATATTTTCCGGCAAAGTCGCTTCCATAAGTTATGTTACTGTACCAGCCATAATCAAATTTTTCATAAATATATGGTGTTCCGTCTGATGTAGCATACTGGTCATCAAGTATAAGCATATACACATTTGGTTTCCACTGTGCATACATAGTTACTGTTGCTTTATTTGTGCTTGTAAGGTTCTTTATATATGAACCATTTGAGTAATCAGTGCCTTTATCATTAGCCTGTGAATCCCAGTATCTGAAACTCCATCCTTTGATGCTATAGCTGTTCTTGCTGAGATTTGATGTATATCCTGCTGACTTTATTTCATTATTATAAGAATGAGTTGAATTAGTCATAATTCCCGTCACATCATTGCTTGCCTTGCCTGGTTTATTCTTATTATATGAAACATAATATGTAATCGGTGTCCAGTGCGCAGTCAGTACTGTATCAGCATCAGTTCCAAAAGATGATCCCGGATAATAAGTGCCACCATCGCTTCCATCCCAATAATTAAAGATATATCCTGTTCTGGTAGGTTTTTGAGATGAAAGGGTTAAAACATAACCATATGTCTTGATCTGATTTCCCGGTGCGCCTGTACCGCCATTTGCATTATAAGAAACAGTATAGGTCTGAGGTTTTCCGTAAGCGGTATAGCTTAAATTACTTGTAACCTTGACACCAAATGAACTTGAACTGCCACCATTATTTGACCAGTAATTAAAATCATATCCTGTAGAGCATGTTGCACTGATTGTTGCCCAAGCACCGTAAACATAAGTACCGCTTCCTGATACACTTGCGATGCCAGTGCCTGCATAAACATATACATTTCTATATAATCCTTCAGGAGATTTATTGTAATAATGTCTTAAGTCGTCAGGATGTCCCCATTTTCTAGCATTTGAAATACCTGCAAATGTATCATATACTTCACCTGTTGTATTGCCCCAGTCGTTAATAGTACCGTTAGGTGTATTTGACTTTGCAGGTACTATACTCATTACAGCATCAAAATATAATGTACCGGCACCACTATTGATAGCAGCCTGATTGCTGAAACGTGATTTAAGGCTATCAAAGTTTATATAATATAAATTATATTCAGTACCATTTGAATTTGAACTTGGAAATCTATTGATATAATTTCCGTTTAAGCTACAATAGACCGATTCCTGATAACTTCCATTCTGATACAGACTCACTTTCCAACCGATAGTCCTGTATCTGGCATGTCCTGCAACTGCTGTCGTTCCGGCGGAGCCAAAATATACTCGCGGTTGTCCATTTACTACAGAAAATATACATCTGTCTCCATATGCATTGTAGTAATCGGCAGCATTATCCCACGTTCCTGCCTTTACGTCAGTTTTCATGCCTATAATAAATGCCATTGCAAACATAAATACAGGCAGTAATACATTTAAGATTTTTCTTTTGGTAATCTTCATCATGACGATTTCTCCTTAATATTATAGAATATCAACCTTTTAATCAGGCAGCTAAGTTAATTCTGTTTGCTATTTACAAACTTGGATTTTGTAAAATTACGGATATAATCCGCTGAGTCGTAAACAAAACGCTCTATAATATATATGGATTTCGATAAATAACAGGAAAGTATTTGTTAACAATTTAAAAGGTACCAAATTATTTGGACAGCCAAAAAAAAGAGCCCTTCTTTTTAAGAAGAACTCTTTTAAAATATCTGTTTTTACTGAGATATACTGAAGTTTGTTATATATGCAATTCTATCGTCGCCATTCATTTCGCCAGTGGTGTATAACTTGCCATAATAATAAAGACCATATGCCTTACCGTTAAGGGTATAATTAACGCCATTCGGAACGACTATTAATGCGTCCTTACAACTATCTGAAGAACTAATGCTATATCCTCTGCTCATCAAATAATTGCCAGCTTCATTTTCGGCTGCCTCTCCACTGCATCCGCCGCTAAGCCATTTCTGCACAATACCATCAATATGTGACTTTTCTTCAGCAGTAATACCGTGAGCAACTGAACCATCATACAATGTTTCAGCTACACCCGCTTTAGGATTTGCCGGCTGACTTGCTGCTGAACCACCGCCATTAGATGATGACTGTGAGCCAGAAGAACTGCCTGCTGATGAATTGCTGCCAGATGAACCACTTCCTGATGAAGAATTTTTCTTTGGGTTTTTATTCTTCTTGCTTGAGCCTTTATTACTCTTATTGTCAGAAGTTCCTGCATTGCTATCATCTGTATCGCCAGCGTTATTAGAAGCCTCTGCTGCTGGAGCGTTTACAGTAATATTGCTGACAGCACTATTGTGTAAGCCATTTTCATCAACAACAGTATATGTTGCCTGATATGTCCCTGCTGCACCTGTATTTACTGCTGAACTATCTACCTGTATTGAGCTTGTTATATCAGCTCCTTTGCCATCAGTTGCTGTGACACCAGCCATGTAGTCAACGGTATCGCCTACAGTAATAGTCTTGTCAGTAACTCCATTTATGGTAGGTGCATTGATAACAGAAATCTTTACAGGCACTTTTGTCTCGTTACCGGCATTGTCTGTAACAACAATATTGTTGTCATAATCTCCTGCTGTAACATATGTAATTTCATCATTGCTTGAAAGATTTACGTCACCTACAGAAATTGCCTGTGCTTCTGTCGATTCTGTCGATTCAGCCTTTTCCGTAGACTCTGCTGCTTCTGTTCCCTGAGCATTGTCAGTCTCAGGCTTTGTCTCAAACTCAGTCTTTATATTACCTGATGCCTCAGTAACTGTAGCCAGACAATCTGTTACATGAACTGCAGTTCCTGTCTGTACTATAATGCTTTCCTTGGCTGTTGCTTCCGGTGCCACAGTATCCTTAATCTTAACAGTTACCTTATATTCTTTCTTGTCGTAAGTAAGAGTTGCATCATACTTGCCCTCTTTGTAAAAGTTTACTTTCTTGGTGTCAACTTTTACATCCTTAGCCTTATCTTTGCTTACATCAAGTATATCAGTTACCTTGATGCCATCTTCTTTGCCAAGCTCTACTGTTACAGATTTTGAAAGTTGTTTAGGCCCTCCACAGGCTGTAAGCGTTGTAATTGTCATTGCTGCTATGAATGCAGCTGCTGTTCGTTTCTTCATTGTTTTATACTCCTTTTCAATAAAATATACATGTAATCCTATATGTTGTGTTTACTATTAATTCTTACATATATATAGTATTCCACTACTTAATTTTGTCCAAAGCAAAATGGATTTTTTTTTGTGATATTAGTATAACACGTTTAGAGATAGGAGTATAGACCTATTCGAGGAGAAATTTATAATATGTTTATGTGTAGGTTTATATGTATATTTATGGTTAGTTTTATGTGTATATTAGATAAAAAAAACAAATACCGCAAAAATTTTTATCTCTACGGTATTTTTATTTCCTATTCTTTTGTTAACGTAAGTCCAATGTTAAAGTTTCCACTCCAGCATCCAGCTGTCAATCCACTCTTAGTTGTTATATCGTATACACAAACTTTGTTTGAAGGTGTAATGACATTACTACCACTTTTTGCTGTTATTGCAGCTGTTATGTCAGTCTTGCCAGCCTGCTTATATAGAAATCTGTTTGGAACTGTCACTTTGATATTACCAGCTTTTAAGTCGTCGCACTTAATCCTGAACTGGCTGGCACCTTTTTCACTGCCAATAATAGTCTGAGGGATTTTTACCTGAATTGGATTGTACGTCCACTGGGCATGTGCAGTTTGAATATCGCCGTCTACATAAGTATTCATTTGCAAAAGCTGTCCATCTTCATATGTTTTATAAATTACTGTTCCTGCAGGGTTTTTACCTAATTCATACCAGCTTTCAGCGCTTCTCCATCTTCCATCAGATGTTCCGTAGAGCCATTCGGTCTTTCCATTACGCACTCTACTAAGAGTCCAGCCCGCAAAAGTCCAACCTGTTCTTGTAAAGGTATTTTTTCTGAGACGTGAGCCGCTATTAAACATGTGATTTGAGTTAGCCATTGTACCACTTCCACCATTAGCATCATAATTAACTGTCCATGTTATAGGTGTCCATTGAGCGTAAAGTGTGACATTTCCGGGATATTTCCACTTATTATTTGAGTCCCAATATGTGCCATCCCGTAAACATGTTCCTGATGCATTCCAAAGTTTCATTCCGCCGTTAGCTGCTGAAGATACTCCTGCAAACTTATAACCATTTCGCGAACCGCTCAATCCTAACAAATAATAATTGTTAGTATCATATGATGCAGTAAACATTGCTGAACCATTTGCATTTTTACTTATGCTTAAATCGGTAATAATTAATGAACCTCCGTTTGGCATTATTGTTACATTATAATTATTATGCACATAATTCGCCGTATACGTCAGATTTCCCCTCGTACCGACACCAACGAAAACACTCTTATTGGCTGTGCTGCCATTTGAGCCGGTCCAGCCTGTAAACGTATATCCTGTTTTTGTCGGCTGTGACAATGTAAACGAGTCAGTTACCGTATAACTCCTTTTCTGGCCGCTCATAGTGCCGCCATTTAAGTTATAATTGATGTTGTATATATTGCTGTCAGTATTTCCCACTGTCAGTTTATATGATGTTGCATTTCCAAGCGCATCTTTTACATATATCGTATGTTCAGATGTTCCTACCTGATTACCAAACTTGTGATTCCATACATAATATTCACCATTTTTTGTAAGCGGTTTATAATCTGTCTGATTATCAAGACTAACCTGCGCTCCGCCTGCGCCGAAGTCATAAAAGCTAAGGCTTATATTCTTTGATGTAGTCCAGTTAGTATATGTTAATGAGGTTCCATTCTTAATCTTTGGTCCGGAGCCATCAGTCTTTGACACAACAAATTCCTTTGCAGAAACGTTACCTATTCGGTCTTTCACTGTTGCCACATATGTACGTCCATTGGCATCACCTTCAATTGGTGGCGTACAGGTAAAGGAATATGAATCATTTGTTACCGGAATAGTTGCATTTGAAAGATAAGCTTCTCCAGTCATTTTATCTTTTATTGTCAAATATACCATATTGGAGTTTTCTTCGGTTCCGGTAACGGTAATCTGTTTAATTGTCGCCCATCCGTTAGCTGATGTCTGATCTTTTTGTTCAATATTAGTTATTACAGGGGCTATATGATCCTTATATGCTGCAACACACCATGCTGAACCTTCATACCAGACTGCAGCTCCATTTATTCTAATAGGATTAGTTCCATCGCCTATTCCAAAATAATTAATTCCGCTATTATGGTCTTTAAACGTTACAGTATATGTGTAAACGTATGAACCCGTGCCATCGTTGGTTGGAGATGCTGATACGCTACTCTTTAAATAATTTATAGTAGAATTATATCTAACACCCGCAGTATTTGTAAATGTCACTTCGTCAGAACAAGGTGTTAATTTTACAGAAAATGTAAACGTTTTGTAATCAGATGAATATTTGCTATCCAATCCTGTGGCCTTTACATACTGTTTATGGCAAAGTGCACAAACGCCATTATTGTTAATATAATGCGTACTTGATGATGCTTTATTTCCACAAACTTTACATGTTCCAGGATTTGTACACCCGATAAATCCATTATCATTGTAGCAGCGACTATATCCTGTCCATGCTCCGCATGATAAACAGCTCTTATAATGTCCAAGCCTTATTCCTGTTGAATGCCACGTAGCGCTTTCTGTATGCGGCTTCCGATATTGGTACGAATATCCGCATGCGCATGTTTTTATATCATAATTTGCCTCACTGCAACTTTCATATCCAAGATACCAATGATCTGTAAACACATGTGCCGTCACATTTCTTTTCTCTCCACACACTGTACAGTATTCCCAATGGTTAGTTTTATCATACGTTGTGGCCCATATGTGCGTATGTTCTATTGTATCAGCAAATACTGTTGTTGGGCTTCTCCCTCCCCCGATTACCAGTACTATAAGACTACATATCAGTACTATTGCCGTTAATCTTCGTTTTATATTCATGATTTAAGTCAATCCTTTCGTTAGATTTATTTTTTATATCCGTATGATAAATATGGAACGTGTAGAATAACAGGAATAGTATATAAATATTAATGCTTATTGATTTTTTCATAGTTTTGAATATAATGAAAATATAATGAACTGGAGGATTAACATATGTTTAAAACTGAAAATAGTATAAATATTTCAACCACTCAGATTTCTATTCCATCTGCAAATGAAGAAAAAGCTGTTTTTGCTATGCCTCAAAATGTTACAAAAGAAGATGTACAATATATTTTTGATGCGCTTAGGATTATATTATCAAGGCAATATGGAATTAATG
>ERZ1034882.259-NODE-259-length-29698-cov-7.242992_pt1 | contig 29698 bp, 26 predicted proteins | sample MGYA00520606_ERZ1034882 | MGnify/ENA primary metagenome ERZ1034882 (study PRJEB33766, sample SAMN09781726) | gut metagenome | biome: gut microbiome | host: Homo sapiens | place: Madagascar | study: EMG produced TPA metagenomics assembly of the PRJNA485056 data set...
CGCAGCCGTTGCATTTTTCTTCGTCAATATGGATGATCTTCCGAATCATATCTATTCTCTCCTGTTGTGGGTATTTTTTGCATTTGCAGGTTTATTATAGTATAATAAAGCTATCTTGTATGTTTGATTTCCAACAAGGAGAACCTTTATGCAAAAATATCTGCCCGTTCTGCGGAACTGTCCCTTCTTTGGCGGGCTTACCGACGATGAGATTTTGTCCATCCTGCACTGTGTCAGTGCCGCAAAGAGCGTCCGCCCCCGCGGCTCCTATATCTTCCGTGCCGGAGAATCCACAGAGGTCATGGGGCTTGTTCTGTCCGGCTCCGCCCTTGTGATACAGGAGGATCCTTGGGGGCACCGCAACATCCTGTCCAAGTGCAATGTCGGGGACTTTTTTGGGGAGCCTTACGCCGCCACCCCCGGTGCCATCCTGAACATCAGCGTGGTGGCGCAGGAGGATTGCGAAATTCTGCTGCTGAACGTCAGGCGGCTGCTCACCGCCTGCCCCAGCGCCTGCGACCATCATCGGAAGCTCATCCGCAATCTGGTCAGCGTTCTGGCAAGCAAAATATTGCTCTTTAACGATAAAATCACCCACGTCGGAAGCGGACCACGCGGGAAAAGCTGCTGTCTTACCTGTCCGCCGAATCCATCCGGCAGTCCTCTCTGTCCTTTGACATTCCCTTTGACCGTCAGCAGTTGGCGGATTTTCTCTGCGTGGAGCGTTCCGCCATGTCAGTGGAGCTTTCCAAGCTGCAAAAGGAAGGGCTGCTCGTCACCAAGCGGAATCATTTTGAGCTGTTGACCCGATGACCAGTTCATATGCCGTCATGGTCAGTGAGGAATAAACTGACTGCCTTCTGTGGTATCCACCGAGGGCAGTTTTATTTATGTCACAAACTATACTCCCGTGCCCTTATCACTTCTTCATCTTCTCCTTGACCTTTTCCGGCACATCAATCAAGCCAAATCGGTAGAACATTCCATAAATGTACGACACACCCCGGATGTCTCCCAGAGCCTTGGGTCTGCCCACTACCTCTCCGATTTTACCGATATTCTGATACGCCAGCACCACGGAGCTCCATGCAAGGCTCTTGCTCTCCTCTCTGCGGTCGATCCACAGTTTCTTGGTGAACTCATCTCCCCTGCCCTTCTTCAGCTTATAGGTAAAGGGCAATCCAGACAGGGTCTTGAACTTGTAGCCCCGAAAAGCCACCACGCACTTCCAGAGGTTCACTTCGCAAGGATTCTTCTTCAGCGCAACCACAGCTCGGTAGTGGCGCTGTCTTTCTGCCCCCGCACTGATATTCTCTGCTTCAGCAGTTTCAGGGAAGTACACGCCTTTTTCATACGGCAGATAAGAGATCACGGAGGGACGGGACAATTGCAAGGCAGCCATTGTGGAGGTGACAGCAGTGGGGTAGTCCTGTGTTTCTCTGAAGGTATTAAAGGTCTGCCGGACGAGCTTTGCGGTATCCGACTCGTAGACTCCGGCGGTGATAAGCAGCTTCCGAACCTTGATGGGGTTGAGGGACAACGCGTCCGCGATGGTCTGCAATGACATCTCAGAATGATAAAGCACTACAGCTACATCCAACTGTTCTTTCAGCCTTTTCCCTGCATCGTACTCCGGCTTCCGCTTTTTCCGACCGCCGCCAGGCTTTCTGGCCTTATATGGTATTTTCTCACCCATGATTATTCATGCAGCTCCAGCGGCAGACCATCCGGATCGTGGAAGAAAGTCATCTTTTTGCCGGTGTAACTATCCACACGAATCGGCTCACATTCAATTCCAGCCTCTGTCAGCTCATTCACTGTCTGTTCCACGTTATCAACGCAGAACGCAAGATGGCGTAGACCACAGGTCTCCGGACGATTCACGCGCTTAGGGGGATTCTCTTCAGCGAAAATTTCCAGCTCCGTATGTTCATTGACACGAAGATCCAGCTTCCAATCCTTACGCTCTGGGCGGTAGTTTTCTCTGATGACAGAGAATCCCAGTTTGTTTACATAGAAATTCTTTGCCGCTTCGTAGTCAGATACAATAATTGCAATATGATGAATTTTTGATAAATTCATTTTCGTACACTCCATCTCTTTTATTTCCGTCACAATCTATATGTCGCGCTCCAAATACACCGTGCGAACTTTCGGGGTTCAGCCCACACGGTGTATTGCTTTATTTCAGCTTTTCGAGAATCTCATCTGCCGTCATGCCGGATGCCAGCAACTTCTTCAGCACAGCTTCGGCTTCGACCTTCTTAGCAGTTTCGGCAGCTTTTGCCTCAGCGGCAGCCTTCTTGGCCTCCAGCTTTGCGATTTTCTTTTCGGTCTGCTTGATCTCCGCCTTCTGCGGCTTTAGACTTTCATGCAGAGACTTGATGTCGTTCTTCAGTTCTTCGATTTGGGCGACAGTTTTTGAAAGACCTTCTTCGAGCGCCGCCTTGTCTTTCTGCAGCTTTGCGATCTGAGCATCGAAGTCAGTAGATGCGGTAATGCGGTTCTTGCAGCCTTTGGTTCTGGGCATAGGATGACACCTCCGATAAGATTATGTAAGATTTGATGTTAGCATAGCACGGTGGGAATGCCCTAGCATCAATCGACTATGTTATCATTGCATCTTAGCCACATCACTGTGTTGCCTGCCACCCACCACGTAGAGGTGTGCAAAGTTCCGAGCGGCAAAGCCGTAAGACACCTTCCACAGTATAATATTATACTAAAAACTGTTGTCTTTCAAGGATATCAGGCAAATATACAATACCACAGTCAAATATTCATCTATGCTTAGCTGTGATAAACTCTCGTTGCCTGCTGCTCACCACGGAGAGGTAGCATATTGAGCAGCACAGCCATGCTGACACATGACCGTTGTGTAGATAATCAGCATTTTCTCCACACCATCTTATTGACCACATTCACATAGCCCTGAATGATGCGAACCACCTTCATGGACACGGTCTCGTCCACATAATCAGGGCAGGGCTTGCCCAGAACACCCTTTTGCTTCATCTTAATGGCCATATCGGTGGCGTTGAGAAGTTCCCGAGTGGTAATACCAGCCAAAATGAAGTCACCGGCTTCCAGCGCCTCGGGGCGTTCCGTGCTGGTGCGGATACACACGGCAGCGATGGGATGACCGATGGACAGATAGAAGCTGCTCTCCTCGGGCAGAGTGCCAGAGTCGGAGACGATTGCCAGCGCGTTCATTTGCAGCTTATTGTAGTCGTTGAAGCCCAGCGGCTCGTTGACCCGGACACGAGGATCCAGCTGGAAGCCGCTCTTTTCCAGACGGTGCTTGCTGCGAGGATGGCAGGAGTACAGAATGGGCATATCGTACTTTTCTGCCAGAGCGTTGATGGCGGTGAACAGGCTCAGGAAGTTCTTTTCAGAGTCAATGTTCTCCTCACGGTGGGCAGACAGCAGAATGTACTTGTCCTTTTCCAGTCCCAGACGCTCCAGCACATCGCTTTTCTGGATTTTCTCCAGATTCATGTGCAGCACCTCCGCCATAGGAGAACCGGTCTGATAGGTTCGTTCCTTGGGCAGGCCGGTATCTGCCAGGTACTTCCGGGCAAACTCGGAATAGCACAGGTTCACGTCGGAAATCACGTCCACAATACGGCGGTTAGTCTCCTCGGGCAGGCACTCGTCCTTGCATCGGTTACCGGCCTCCATGTGAAACAGCGGAATGTGCAACCGCTTCGCGCTGATGGCGGACAGGCAGGAGTTGGTATCACCCAACACCAGATAGCCCTCCGGCTGCAGTTCGGACAGAAGCTCATAGCTGCGCCCCATGATGTTTCCACAGGTCACGCCGAGATTCTCACCAACCACCGGCACCAGAATGTCGGGACCGTATTCCCCGAAGGTGTTTTTCAGCTCGAAATCCTCCCAGAACACGGTGGAGAGGTTTCTGTCCCAGTTCTGGTTGTAGTAGACCACGCAGCAGTCAAAATATTCTCGGCAGCGCTTGATGACAGCAGCCAGCCGAATGATTTCCGGACGGGTGCCGCAGCCAATCATGACCTTGGTACGTCCGTCATTTTTCCATGTAAAGTTGTGTTCCATAAAATTTTTCCTAACGTCAACCAGTATTTTTTCTTACACCGGCTCGAAGAAGGTGTCCGGGTGGTTCGGGTCAAAAATCTCGTTGCAGGTCATCACCGTCACCAGATTTTCCGTCTCCGACAGATTGATGATGTTGTGGGTCCAGCCGGGAATCATGTGAACAGCCTCAATCTTGTCCCCGGAAACCTCAAACTCCACCGTTTCCCCGGTGTTGATATTACGTTCCTGAATCAAGCCGTGACCAGCCACCACGATGAACAGCTCCCACTTGGAGTTGTGCCAGTGCTGTCCCTTGGTGATGCCCGGACGGCTGATGTTGATGCTCACCTGCCCGCAATCGGCGGTGTGTACCAGCTCTGTAAAGGAACCACGGTTGTCCACGTTCATTTTCAGAGCGTACTTAAATTTGTCTGTGGGCAGATAGGTCAGGTACAGGGAGTAAAGCTTCTTGGCAAAGGAGCCGTCCGGCATTTTCGGCATCATAAGCGTAGTGGGCTGTGCCTTGAACTCCTGCAGCAAGTCAACGATTTCGCCCAGCGTGACCTTGTGGGTCACAGGAACACAACAATAGCGGCCATCGGTCTTCAGAACAGTCTCCACACCGTCAAATTCACAGTGCTGTTCTTTGCCTTCCAGCAGGTCAAACATCCCTTCTACAAGATCGTCGATGTACAGCAGTTCCAACTCGGTACTGTGGTCGTTGACGGTGAAGGGCTCGTCATTGGCGACTGCCCAGCAGAAGGTACTGACGGCACTGTTGTACTTGGGGCGGCTGTGTCCCATCAGGTTCACGAAACGGTAAACCGCAACCTTAGCCCCAGTCTCCTGAGCATACTGGAAGAACAGCTCCTCGCCAGCCTTCTTGCTGCGGCCGTACTCGCTGTTGCCGAAGCGACTAGCCAGCGTGGCTTGAATGGAAGAGGACAGCATGATGGTTGCCTTGTTGTTGTGCTTTTTCAGGCAGTTCAGCAAATCCGATGCAAAGCCGAAGTTGCCCTTCATGAAGTCTTCCGGGTTCTCCGGGCGATTCACGCCTGCCAGATTGAACACGAAGTCCGCCTTACGGCAGTACTCGTCCAGCTCCGCCGGGGTGGAATCCAGATCGTACTCGTAGATTTCTTTAATATCCAATGCCGGGCGAGCCTTATTTTTCCCATCCCGGATGTTTTTCAGGTTGTTGCACAGGGCGATTCCTACCATGCCCTTGGCACCCGTGACTAGAATGTTCATTCTCTCACCTCGTTAACGTACTGCGGTGCAGTCCGGAATGTCTGCGCCATCCGACACAGCTGCATGATTGCAAATGGTGCAGTTGCTGCCGATGCGGGCAAAGTTCCCCACAGTCGCACCAGTGCGAACAACGCTGTTGGTGTAAATTAGGGCGTAGTCCCCTACCGCTGCATCACAGTGGATTTCCGTTCCGGCATTCAGCAGGACACCGTTGCCAATGGATGCACCATTCTGGACGCAAGCGTTTTGCAGCACCACACAACCACATCCCAACTTGGCGTATGGACTGATGTAGGCACTGGGAGCAATGATGTTGTGGAACGCATAGCCAAGTGCTTTTGCCTTCTCATACACCTGCGCTCGGAACTGATTGCTGCCGATGCCCACCACCAGCAAGCTATATTCCTTTCGCAACTCCGGCAGATCGGCAAGACCGCCAACCACCGAAATGCCACAGATCTCAACGCCCACAGGTTGTCCATCATCCACAAAAGCACAGTCGTATTGGAGCATTGCCTGTTCTGCCACCATGCGCCCAAATCCGCCGGCACCAACCAGCAGCAACTTCTCTTTAGACATTCGGGATGCCCTTCAGTGCATTTTGGACATACTCGGTGGTCAGAATCTTCTTGACAGTGCCTTCCACATCCAGCCGTTCGGTGTTATGGCTGGTGTAGGACTCGTCTGCCATGGTATGTACCTCACCCTTCACCACGAACTTGTCATAGTTCAGGTCACGGTTATCCGCAGCAACCCGGAAGTAGTGCCCCATATCCTGGCTGCGCAGACGCTCCTCACGGGTCATCAGGGTCTCGAACAGCTTCTCGCCGTGACGAGTTCCGATGATGTTCGTGCCAGTATCGCCGAACAACTGCTGGACAGCCTTGGCCAGATCGCCGATGGTGGAGGCATCCGCCTTCTGGATGAACAGGTCACCGGGGTTGGCGTGCTGGAAAGCGAACATAACCAGATCCACAGCCTCGTCCAGGTTCATCAGGAAGCGGGTCATATTGGGGTCGGTGATGGTAATGGGATTGCCAGCCTTGATCTGGTCGATAAACAGGGGGATGACGGAGCCACGACTGCACATGACATTGCCGTAACGGGTGCAGCAGATGGTGGTGCCGCCACGTTCAGCAGCCACACGGGCGTTTGCGTAGATGACGTGCTCCATCATGGCTTTGGAGATGCCCATGGCGTTGATGGGATAGGCAGCCTTGTCGGTGGACAGGCAGACAACACGCTTGACCCCAGCATCAATAGCAGCGTGAAGGACATTGTCAGTACCGATGATGTTGGTCTGAACCGCCTGCATGGGGAAAAACTCGCAGGAAGGGACCTGCTTCAATGCAGCGGCATGGAAAATGTAGTCAACGCCGGGCATTGCATCACGGATGGACTGGGGGTTGCGGACATCACCGATGTAAAACTTGACCTTCTTGGCGGTTTCGGGATGCTTGGCCTGAAGCTCATGGCGCATATCATCCTGCTTCTTTTCGTCCCGGGAGAAGATGCGGATTTCCTTCAGGTCAGAATCTAGGAAGTGCTTCAGAACGGTAGAACCAAAAGAACCGGTACCACCAGTGATCATAAGGGTTGCGTTATTAAATGCAGACATTTTTATATTCCTCTACTTATTTTGACAAACTATTCTTTATATTCGAAGAGCAAATTCCTTTTGTCCTCTTCATTCGAACTACTTTTTTTCCATGTTCCTCGCACCATTCAACTGCTCTCTGAAACCCCGCATGATTTTGATCCTCGCCAATCGCGAAAACGTCAAAATCCAAATCCTTTATTGTCACATCTACATCCGTATAACTAACTACTTCATCAACAACGCGGAGTGCTCCGACCAGTTCTTTTCTTTGTTCTGTCGAATACATAACTTTTGCATCTGGCTTTGTTTTTAGAATAAAGTCACCGTCTTGAACCGCAACGATTAAATAGTCACCATACGTTTTTGCGTTTTCGAACAGTCGAAGATGTCCCAAATGAAAATAATCAAATACTCCAAATGTTAATACTTTAGTCACAGTCATATTCTCCTTTTAATTTCTCTAATGCAATTTTCAATGGGTCATAGATCTTGGTGCAAATGTCTTTATGATATTTTTCGTAAAGAATCGGCAATTCTGTACACCCCAAAATGTATGGCATGTCACTCTCGCTCATTAGCTTTATAAATGATTCACGCACATCTGCCGAATATTTGTCCTGCTTTACAGCCTCGATGCATTTACGCAGCATTTCATACTGTTTTCTTTCCGGTGCATCGCACAAAATCCCCCTGTGTGCAAGTGCAGTCTGATATACTTGAGATTCGAGCGTTCCCTCTGTTCCCAATAGATATACACGCTTCACTCCATCTGCAACAATTCGTTCCACGCAGGAGTCAATAATGCTCACAACAGCCCTTTCAGCCTCCGGAAATTTTTCGAAAATTTGAGGAAGGAAGAGATGTGATGTATTACAGGCAAGAATTATTCTTGTTCTTTTTTTCCCCCCCCCCCATTTTTAAAAGTCCTTCAATAGAATCCGTCATTTCCTCAATTAATTTTTCACTGTTTTCATGATAAAGAAACGCCTGCACTCGACTTGGCATTGTGCATCTATTATCAATGATAATACGCGGTCTTTCCCATTCTTTTTCTGCCGGAAAAATCTTCGCATACTGCTTAAAGAGATTAATTGTGGCGTATGTCCCCATACCGCCCAAAACGCCAATCACTAAATCCTTCATCTGTTTATTCCTCACTTGTTGATTACATTAATTGCCCCATTTCATCCAACTTTCCAATTCGATTAGAGACTTCGGGTAAAACTTCCTTGCGTGTAATTGTTGAATCTATATCAAATAGGAATATGAAATCTGACATTCTCTCACACCCACTACACTTTTACTTCTGGTATGCTTTATACATATGATGGGATACCCTTTTCTCTTCTGGAGGAAGCTGCATATAATCACCGTAAAATGCAGTTAGCCATTTATCATATCCAACCGGTGCATTATACTCTCTTCCTTCAAAAGGAACCTTTATGAAAGAAGAAAATACTTCCTTGCCACAAACGATTCTGGAAACAGAAGTAAAGTTTCCGACTCCCTTAGTAGGCATATCTATATATCTCTTTGAATTAGAAACCACTTTCTGGGAAAAATATCCTTTTGGATAAAGCTTCAAAACCACAAATCCAACTGTTTTCACAATATCCTTCACAATGCCATGTGTACCGATCATTCGGTTTTGAAGAGCATTTAGCATGGAATATTGATCTCTGCGATCATACATTTTTTTGCATTCCGAAGTATTGTCCGGCGCATTATCATAAACAAAGACATCAATATTGATACAACTTGTGATACCGTTTTCATCCGGCTCATACAAAATCGTATCAGTATCCAACACCTTTCCATAAGGGTAAACACACGCTTTGTCTAGTTCATTACAAATAAATTTATAACGTTTATTTTCTTGATTAAATGCGTGCATAAATTGATCAAAATCGGAACGTAACATTCCAATATCAATATCATCATCCCATGGAATATAACCTTTATGACGAATTGCACCAAGTAATGTTCCGGAATCGAGCCAATACTGAATTTGATTTTTCTCGCAAAAATCAGCAACGGTATTTAAAATACCAAGTTGATAGAATTTTACTTCTTCTTCGTTAAGTCGTTTCATATGATTCTCCCTAATAGGTAATCAACCATTGGACTTTCTAAGTCTTGCATAGCGATTGCCTTCTCCTTTTAATGAATATCCACCAATCGTCATCTCTTCTAAATCTAACCGAATGTTTGCTCGATTGATTTCGTGCTGTGTATCAATTTTTCCTATTCGGTAGATTTTTCCATCTAAATTTACCAGTATACCTTTGCGAATTTTTACGATTCCGATTTGCCTATTTTCAACATCCAAGCCACCTCTATAAAATTTTTGATTCAGAGGTTTCATTCTAGAACTGGTACTGACAGAGGGGCTTTCAATAATAGTGTCTGTATACCTTAATTCATCTGTTGGATGTATTAAGTGGATTTTATCGAAATGCTGTATTTCTTTTTGCATATTTGTAACAACATATTTTTGGGAGATGAGAGAATATTCTGCAAGCTTTGAATTTTTAATTGCAGAAGTTTCTGGCTTTGTATTATCTTTTTTTTCGACTGGCTCAGCAGCAATGTTTGGATTTGTTGATTTCGTTTCAGTTTTTGCACAATTCCTTTTCCATATCAATTTTAAGAGTAAAAAAGTGATAGCTAGGATATATCCCGCTACGAGTGCTACTGCCCAGAGGCTCACATCAGAAAAATTTGTGATAACCTTTTCAATCATCATACGGAGTGCACCTCCTTATAAATCGATACTGCCGCACTTAAAATAAAAGACGAGATTCCAAACACAACGATCAAAAAAGCAAATGTGGTCTCCTCTTTACTGGATAATGGAACGCCAATAAATGCGCTGCGATACACCAATACATAACTAACGGAAAAGATAAAAAAAGAGCCTACGAGCCATTGTTTTAGAGCACTGTGCATTTTGTCGACACTATCATTCTCAAGCAGTGCAGGCCACACCATTCCACATACAAGCGCCCCAACTTCAACAAGTTCATTGCTGGAAGCCCTTCCGTAAACAATATAAAAAATGAGAAACACACAAAATGTGCATCCTGAATACAAGAATGAGCGAGTCGCCCATATAATAAACAATTTTGTTATATGAATTGCGCTTTGTAATAGCGATTCTACTTTACCAGTTTTTTTGGCATTCTTTTCCTCTTCTTCCGTCACGATAGCCTCCTGTTATTTTCCATATTAGTTTAGCAAAACTCTCTCCTATATTTCCAGCAATACCATCCGCGGCTTGCCATAAGTACAAACTCTGTTACGCAGCGGAATACCGCAATCCACATCACAGTAAAATGCCCGGTCGCAATTAATAAAAGCAAGCTTACCACCTGAACAACGGCGGACAGGATTGTTGTTTTTGTTACCTGTGCGGCTTTGTCCAGTGCGCCCAATGTCGGCCAGCCCAGCACGATTCCCGGAAAGCTGAAAATCAGTACTGGCACCAACGCACGGAACAAGGGAGTCGCTGCAACATACTGCTCACCACCAACAATCTGAAGTACATACGGAGCTACCGTAATCGAGAACGCACTGCCCACGAATACAATGGGCATAAAAATCATCAGAAGCCGCTTGATAAACTTCCAGCTTTTTGTCTTGATCATCTCCGGATAAATGCCGTCTGTAATAGGAGCGTACATCGCCTGCACCGCACCGATCAGCTGCATACAGACACTCCAATATGCGACTTCCGTTGCCGGAAGAAATGCGCCGATCAGCAGCGTATTCAATGCACCAAATGCAGTTGTTGCCATGTTGGATGCAAAATAAACAAACGAATTTTTTAGCTTTTTCCACGCTGTACTTACACCGGAAAAGTGAATCTTAATGTTTTCTTTCTTCAGTTCAACAAACACAAGGACAACCGCTACCAGCGAACCAATCGCATCCAGTAAGGGGACAAACAAAATGTCTTTATCAGAGTGGACAAAAACAAAAGTCAATGCTGTCGCGATGCCGCGCATGGCGACAAAGCGCAGCGTAATAACCTGCATCTTTTCGATGCCACGGAAGAAATAATCAAACAGAAACACCGAAAAAAACACGGTCACAAATGCCAACAACGTATATCCGATGTTGGCGCGCAGCAGGGGAATCACCGCAATCATTCCCAGCAGGACAACAAAAGCCGACGCAGCCAACAAGACACGGGCCAGGAGAATGTCGCCTACTTCTTTTTCTAATTTTTCGTGGTCGTTTTTGGCGTTTACAATATCCTTTGTGCCAGACAGCATAAAGCCAAAATCTACAACCAACTGCATATACTGCATTACAGCTTTTACATACGAAACCACGCCGTAGCTTTCTACGGAAAGCACACGGGTCAGATACGGCAGTGTCAACAGCGGAAATACGATTTTTGCAATCGACATACCGTATAGCATGATAATATTTTTAAGTACATTTTTTTGTTTCATTATGAGATGTAATCCTGTTTTTCTATGTGTTTTCTTGTCCATTCTTCAATAGAACAAATTCTTTTTGCTGGATTTCCGGCCACAATACTGTTTGATGGTATTTTACCGTGCAACACTGCCCCCCCCCCCGCAAATAGTATTGTCTCCTATTTCTGTTCCGGGCAAAATTAAACATCTTGCGCCTATAAAACAGTTTTCACCAATTTTTACAGGTTTCAGAAAATGACCGGTTGCCTCTTGTCCAATTGCTTGCAAGCCTTTCACAATCGAGAAATCGTGCGTAAGAATAACCACGTCGCGAGAAATTGTTGTGTTTTTCCCGATTGAAATCAACCGGTAATCACTTCCGTCAAAATATGCACTTGGATCAATATAACCGCTTTTTCCTTCTCGATAATCCTCTGGAATTTTTATTCCAATTTTTCTCAGATATTTAGGACATAGCTCCTTATATAATTCACCATTTACATACGACAGTCCTTTTAGAATTTTTCGTTCAAGAACTTGGAATACTTTTTTGAACTTCATAATGACTTCCGTCCCTTAATTACTTTGTTGTTTTTCGAGATAGCAATGAATTCACATAACTGCTTGCATACCAGACAATAGAAATCAGGAAACCTGTTCGATAAATTTGCATGAAATTGTAGTTATACCAACGTAATGTATTTGCTAAAACGCCTAGTGCTACAACCTTACCGACTTGTGTTGATTCTTTATTACCTTTTCCTTTTAAGAAAAGCATCAACACTACAGAAACGCCTGAAATCGCTCCGCCAAATACGCCAAACCACATGTCAAAGTAGTTTGCTCCCAAAAAGCCAAAATAGTGCATATAGTAGTCTCTTGTGTAATTCGACAAACTATATTTTCCATATTTTCCACCCCAGAAAATATATATAATATTATAAAATAATAGTTGCGCCTTTTGCCAGATTCCTAAATTTAGAGACATTTCCTCCGCTGCTATTGTTGGTCCGTATGCAAATGTAAAAGAATCGGCCACCAACTTATCTGTTTTTACTGTTTCCCATACAGTTTGAATCGAATTCACAGATATGGTGAAGTTATATCGCATAGAACCAATCATTAGCATCATAAAAATTGCAGGAATGGATATTAAAATAACATTTTTAAGAGTGATATAATTTTCAAACCAGAGAATCGCCAGAACAAAAATGTTACATAATGTGTTGACTCGATTTCCTCCAAAAAATGTTGCAATCGAAGTAATTCCAACAATTCCTGTCCACAGCCACCTATTAAGGTTTGTTTTTTCTGAATATAGACTTCCAATAATAAAAAGCAAAAATTTATACTCATTTAAGACATTACTGCTTGCACGTTCGCCTTCAGAAAAATCCACTTGGGTCAGAAAAATTATCAGATAAAGAGCTATGCAACCAAGCATAATTAAATTGTTGTTTGGAAATTGTTCAATATCTATTTTCTCGCTGTCTATTTTCTCTTTATATAAAAATACTGCAGCTAGGAGAACCAATTCAAATACGAGCAGCGATAAAATTGCTATTCCATAAACTCGGCTGTCTATAAACTGTCTAAACATCCAACCCGGACGAATAGATGGTTCTAAATAGCATCCTACAACGACGCTGTAATTTTCATAGAAAATGCAAAGCATTACAATCAGAAGATCAGAGCGATGCCTGACAGTATAAAGCAAATATACTGATATGCTTAACGCCAGAATTGCAGTTGCGTTATTAACACTTGTTGGATAATCAAGCATAGTTAATACTATACTGTAAACAACTGTTAATAATGTTGCTATAGTTACGACAACATATTTTCTCCTTTTTGTATTCATATTAGTTTTCCTTTTATTTGTTCGACTTTTCCAGCTTCAATCAGTACACTATCCTCTTTATATAGTGTCTCTCTACATCCCCCTGTATCATAAGTAATCACTCTCGTTCCACACGCCTGTGCTTCCAGATTAACTGTTGGATAATTATCCTCATAAGTTGGGTTCACCAGCACATCCGCCGCCGTGTAAATTGCAGCCAGCTCCTGCGGACTATTGGTGCGCTGGATGCCCTTGATATTTTTGGGCAAGTCTTTGATTTGCTTTTCGCTCAGACCGACCAGCACAATGGCATACCGGTCATCCAGCATCTCTGCCAACTTGTAAAAGTCAAATAGCCCCTTGCGGTCTTCCCAGACATTCGCAACGCCCAACACAATGATCTTATCCTGTAGGCCATATCGCTCCCGGAAGTCGCTGGGGGTCGGCTTGAATATGCTGGTATCAATGGTGTTGTAATGCACCTCGACCGGATACTCTTTCAGAAAACTCTGGCGTGTCAAATCAGCCAGCCACTTGCTGGGGGTGATGAGGGTCATGTTCTTTACCCCAGTAAAAGCCTTGCGCTTGCGCTCAAAATTCTTACTGACAGAACTCATTGCGAAGCAAGCCGGGTAGCGGCGAAGCTGAGAGCAGTATGAACAATGGCTTTTCCATTGCTCACACTTTACCATGGTAAAGTATGAACAATGACCAGTGAAGGCCCAGCAGTCATGCAGCGTCCATTTCACCTGCATTTCAGGATGCTTTTTGATCCAATCAAACAGCATCTCCACATTGATATAGTAGCCATGGAGATTGTGGAGCCACAACAGGTCTGGTTTGTATTCCTCAGCCCACTTCAAGAACTCTTTAGTTGCACGCTTGGAGCCGAAGCCATGTGTATCGAACAGCCGTGTCTGAATCGCATGCATCTTGCAGTCAAAATCTGTGCCAATACGCACTGCATATTTTTGAAACTGCTGCGGTACAGTACCCTTGCGGCCATAGGCGATTTTGACCTCATCGCCTTCGGCTTCCAGCTGCTGTGCAAGATCTGTGCAAATGCGGCCAGTGCTGCCGATGCCGCATACTGAATTGATAAATAAAACCTTCATTTCTCACCCATACAATTTTTCATATTCTTCCACTGCGTAATGATCCGTCATGGAAGCGATGTGGTCACAAATCTTGCGCATCATGCAGACGCGAACAGAAAAATTTTTACTTTCCGCATCGTCCTTTTTGTCGTTCCAGAACTTGTCAAAATCAGTTCTGACTTGGCCAGAACTCAATTTGTATGCAGATACCATATCGGGATAATTTGCCCCCGACAGGCTGTTTTTCTCATGCGTCTCCACCATAAACTGAACAATAGAAATATCCGGCAACTGCTGGGGATGTGTCGCGTATGCCTGAAACAGCTTACGGATAATGTACTGACCTTTTGCATTCATTCGCTCCACTTTAGGCGAATGGTGGATCTCGGTTCGAATCGCTTCACCAAATTTTTTCAGGTGTTCTTTTGTTTTCTTGTTATCTGCATCACTATACACATCAAACGCGATTGCATTTTTGATATCATCCTCGTCTCCTGTGTGTTCCCGGAAAAAGTTGAGGCGGGTATTTTCATTCAGCTTGTTATCTGTCGAAAGCTTCAGGAGATTTTGATTAGAGCAGGTCACAATGCAGGTGACCAACGTGTTTACTACAACCTTGGATGCCAGTGTAATAAAACGCTTCTGGTCGTAATTTTCCTGTTCCGCATCACGTTCCATCTCTTCAAGGCAGCGCAGATCACTTTCGCTCATGATTGTAATCAGAATCTCTCTGATTTTCCTGCACACTGCTTTAGCCGACATTGCTCCGCTTCTCAGTGCATCTTCCAAATCGTGATGCCACTGTGCAATTTCATCTGCCTGTTCCACTACAAAGCCCTCAAACGACCACGCTTGATGACCGTCCTTCACTTCGAGATCCTTATTGAAGATTTCACAGTAATTGGGGCTTCCATCCTCATCGCCGTATGCCAACTTCGAGTGGTGCATCATTCCCCAAAGGGTGTAATTGGTCAAGTTCAAGCCGCTGTCACCGTAGCCATTTTCCAGACGCGCTGCCACACGAACACTTTGAAGATTGTGCTTAAATCCGTACAATGGCTTTTTCAGCCTTTTTTCGCAGATTTTGTAACCGTCATGGTTTTCCTTGTAAAGTGGCGATTCCGGAATTTTCACGGTACTGCCCGGCATCATGATCTGGTTCAACTCCCGCTCGCCCGCATGACCAAACGGCGTATGCCCCAAATCGTGTCCAAGCGCAATAGCCTCGGTCAAGTCTTCATCCAAGCCCAAAGCCTGCGAAATCGTACGCGCAATCTGAGCAACCTCCAACGTGTGCGTTAACCGATTTCTGCGATGGTCATCGCTTCCGATCAGGTAGATCTGCGTTTTTCCATCCAGTCTGCGGAACGCATTACAGTACATAATACGGTCACGATCACGCATAAAATCGCTACGGTAAGAAGCAGTTTGAGTTTCAGTATTTTTGTTGAAACGGCTTGCCAACTCAATTGGCGCACGCAGGAGATTTTTATTCATGCCGTTGCTTCCTTTCTTATTTCATCATCTCGATCATTTGACAATGACTAGCAACATTCGGCTTCAACGAAAAATATTTTTCTAGCAGCCCTTTGGTTTCACACAATCCAGCTTTTTCTTTTGCGTTCAGAATTGCTGTTTTCAGTCTTTTTTCATCCGCACCAGTATTGACGATGCCGTACGGCCTGATTATCTTCTCAACTGCCGTTCCATTATCAACACAAGTAATAATCGGTTTACCAGCGATCAAGCAGTCAGCCGTTTTGCTCGGAAGTGCTGCATAGATAAGCCCTTTTTGAAGAGGAATCACATTGACGTCTGCGGCAGCATAGAGATCCGCCACTTCTTCAGGCGGTTGCATTCCCACAAATGTCACATTGTTCAATTCTTTTTCTTTTGCAAACGTCTTAAGTTGCTCCTCGTTTACACCGCCCCCAACGATATAAAAGCTGACATCTTGATCATCTTTCATCAAAGCAGCGGTCTCCAAAATGAGCTCCACGTTCTGCATCTTGCCCAGATTACCCGCATACACCACACGGAACTCTCCAGACTTCTTCGGATACTTTTTCAGAAAAACGTTTTCTTCACCACTGTGGGCTTTCAATTCCTCATGCCCCCAGTTGTAAATCACCTGCACCTTATCCTCCGAGATGCCATACCGAGTAACGATGGTAGATTTCATATCATCGGAAATCGTACTAAGCGCCGTTGCATTTTTGTAGGCATATTTTTGTAGCGCATGAGCTGCCTTATAAATCATGCTGCTTTCTGAAAGAATTCCAGCAAAGTAGGCATTTTCCGGAAAGATGTCCTGCTCGTTATAGAGAATCGGGCACCTTAAAATGTGCTTTGCGTAGAACACTGTAAAAAAAGCCGTGTTATTAGACTGAAGAAAGATCTTATCCGGCTTGTTTTTTTTCATTAGCTTACAAGCTTGTTTGTAATAAGACAGATCTGCCAGATAACGAGCCTTTAAATCAGCTTTTGCCTTCTTTTCAAAACGAACATTTTGAACTTGAAGTTGACCTTTCAAGTACTTTTCAAATTGCTGCGGATACCGAGGCGTATCAAAATACTGTTTCTGAATTAGATTTACCTCATGTCCTCTCTCCAGAAGGCCGAGGATAATATCACGCATAATGTGATAATCCGAGTATTGTGTATCAAAACTACCAATTGATACTACCGCAACTTTCATTTTCCAGTCTCCTCACACTGCTGCTGCCCCATCGCCGTGGTCGCGCCTTCTGCCACACCCTCCGTGCTCTCTGGCATAAACAGGATCTTCACTGTCGCAAACATGATCTTGAGGTCCTCAACAATGCTGGGATGTGCTATGTACATCAAGTCCATAACCAGCTTGTCGTAGGGGGTCGTGTTGTACTTACCGTAAATCTGCGCGTAGCCGGTCAGACCAGCTTTTGCCTGCAAGCGCAGGGAGAACTCCGGCATTTCCTCACAGTACTGGGCGGCGATCTCGGGACGTTCGGGGCGGGGGCCGACGATGCTCAATTCGCCTTTAAGTATATTAAGAAGTTGCGGCAACTCATCAACGCGGCAAGCGCGAATCACCTTGCCGACAGGCGTGATGCGGTCATCGTGTTCACCGCTGGACAAACGGGCTACGCCGTCCTTTTCTGCATCTACGCGCATACTGCGGAATTTTAGAATGCCAAATTCTTTGCCGTCCTTGGTTAAACGAATCTGCTTATAAAACACCGGACCGTGATCGGTTGCTTTGATGGCAATCGCTGTGACAAGGAAAATCGGGCTGAGAACGACCAGCGCAACAGCAGAAATCACAATGTCCAGCAGACGCTTAATGAACAAATACTCCGGCTGCGGATGGTAGCGCCCTACCTTCAGCATCGGCAGGTGGAACATATGCATCGGATACGCGCCGGACATAATGGTGTCGCCAATGCGGGGGATAACGAAGGTTCCGATATTGTTTCCCACGCAGTACTTCAGAATCACATTGCGGTCATGGCTATGGATACCGCTCATAAACACCGTGCTGACGCCGTCCAGCATGGCAAGGTTCGCAATGCATTCATCTGCTGTGGCGGTAAGCACAACCTTGTACTTATCGTCCAGCCCATACTTGCCAATCAGTTTTTCCATACCTTGGCGGGTGTCGTAAATCACAGCCGTTGCCTGCGGCGGGAAAATCTTGAAATACGCGTGGTGCGCGTTATATGCCCAGACGGCTGCCAAAATCACCTGCCCGATCAGCGCCGCAACGCCCGGCAAAATGTTGGGCAGGTGCTTGCTCAGCAGCCAAATCACGATGTACATAATGAAATCGCTGACCGCTGCTGCCAGGAATTGCGCGTAAACAATCTCGGAAATACGCTGCATGGACATCAAAAAGGCATCATATACACGCCCGAAGATGATGAACAGCACAAAGAACAGTGCCACCACTAGATAATCGCCCTTTGCGTAAAATGGCGACGCAATGTGCTTTGCATAGTACAAATACCAGCACAGTGCAAACGGAACGGTCATCAAAACCGCATCCATGATTTTTATGATCCGCAAAATCAAATCGTGCTTAAACCTTGTCATGATTTCTCCTTAAACCTTACCCTACTTTTTCTGTCGGCTCCTCGCCCGGCAGCTTCCGCAATGTATCTATTTGTTCCGCATTCCGTTTTGGTGGCTGCTTTCGCAGCAACACCTTTTACTTATAGAGCCAGCGCCCCAGCCGGATCCCCATGTTCCCGCAAATATCCCCGTGCCGGTTCGTACCGATGCTGCCGCTTGGTAGGCTTTTGTATTGTGTTCAAACAACGGCACCACTATGGCGCTCCTCCTCCCCTTTTCAGTCGGTGGGGTATCCGCCATTTGGGTAATGGAGGATACCTCTAAGCTTAAATTTTGTTATGACAGTTAATAGTATAATACCACAAGAGTCGACAATTTACAACATATCCTGTCGCATTTATTTCTACTGCAACTGTTTTTCGGCACATTGCCACAGGCACACTACTTTGTTGTTGGTTTAGTTGTCAGTTATTGTATGCGGTCAGTGTACACACCGCCCATCAGGGGTCAGAACGGGGGTCAGTTTTTATGTCAAGACGCGGAAAAAACATTCGAAAACGCAAGGACGGTCGCCGGGCGTGGCGCTACATCAAGGGTCGCAAGCCGGACAGAGCCGCCATTTGGGGCTATGTCTATGGGCGAACCTATACAGCTGTAAAAAAGAGCCGGCAGCGCGTAAGAACGCTTTGCAAGCTTATCGCTCCAGCTCGTCCTCGCGCTGCGGGCGTTGGCGGCTGGTTCGCTTATGTTTCCACAACCTCGCAGCAACATCATAATAGTGTTGTGCATCTGCTGCGGTGTGTAGCCGGGCGGGAAATACTGCTGCACATCCGACTGGTTGAGGAAAGACTTTTGCCGTTTATTCGGCTTTTCCTCGGTCAGCAGCGTGTTGAGATAATCTTCCGTCAGTGTGCCGTTCCGGCTCATCTCCTTGAGCGTGCGGGACTGGACAAGGGACGGCGTGGCATCGCACAAATCCATTTCTTCTTTCAGCCAGCGCTGGTGTTCTTCGGTCATATAGGAGATTTCTACAGCAGGATTGAAGGCGATTCGGTTTTCATCGACCATTTGTAAGATGGGGGAAATAAGGTTTGTAAGGCGAATATAACGATGTATTTGATTTCTACTCTCGTTTACTTCTTTCCCCATGGCATCTAGCGTTCGCATCTTTGTCCCAACTTGGGACAAAGATGCTTTTCCCTGATGACTCAGTGCATCCATCCGCATCTTATACGCAAACGCCTTCTCACTCGGCAACACATGCTCGCGCTGGATATTACTGTTGACCATTAAAACTGTCGCCTCGTCATCATCAAGATACAGCACCTTCGCGGGCACTTGCTTGATGCCCAACTCTTTGCAGGCTTCCCACCTGCGATGTCCGCTTATCACCTCATACTCACCTCCCTCTTTCGGTCGCACCAGTATCGGATGGATGATGCCGCTTTCCTCGATGCTGTCCATAAGCTCCTTCATTTCCAAGTCGTGCCTGACATGGAATGGGTGGTTTGCAAAGGGATGCAGCTGCTCTATTGGTAAGGTTTCCTCCGCACCGTAGAGGTACGGAACTGCGTTTATACTCATAGTTCTGCGTGCTCCTGACTTGTAGATTTTCGGGTAAATTCGGGTCCCGAAATGTACATCGGAAACCCTGTACATTTTTGCGAAAATGTATTCATACGGTCAAAACAATAAAAAAAGTCCCTAATTGCGATAAAAGCAATTAGGGACTTAACAGGTTATTATAGATCGACCTTAGAATTCAGGTCTTTCCACATTCCCAGCCAAAGCACGCAGCAACGCCAATTCCTATAAGGATGTACCCCTATTGGAAGCCATTGCAGCGCTTAGAACCAACCGGCAAATTACTTGCGGGGAGCTTTAATAGCAGCCTGAGCGGCGGCCAGACGGGCGATGGGAACACGGAAGGGAGAGCAGCTGACGTAGTCCAGACCAACGTTGTGGCAGAACTCGACACTGGAGGGGTCACCGCCGTGCTCGCCGCAGATGCCCAGACCCAGGTTGGGGTTGGTGGCGCGACCGTCGGCAGCAGCCATCTTGACCAGCTTGCCTACGCCGATCTGATCCAGATGCTGGAACGGATCGCTCTCGTAGATCTTGTTGTCGTAGTAGGCAGACAGGAACTTGGCAGCGTCGTCACGGCTGAAGCCGAAGGTCATCTGGGTCAGGTCGTTGGTGCCGAAGCTGAAGAACTCAGCCTCCTTGGCGATCTCGCCGGCAGTCAGGGCTGCACGGGGGATCTCGATCATGGTACCGACCTGATACTTCATGTCAACGCCAGCAGCAGCGATCAGCTCGTCAGCAACCTTGACGACAACGTCCTTGACGAACTTCAGCTCCTTGACCTCGCCGACCAGCGGGATCATGATGTGCGGGGTGATCACGCAGCCGGTCTCAGCGGAGACATTCAGAGCAGCCTTGATCACAGCGCGAGTCTGCATAGCAGCGATCTCGGGATAGGTGACAGCCAGACGGCAGCCACGGTGACCCATCATGGGGTTGAACTCGTGCAGGCTTACCACAACGTTGTTCAGCTCTTCAGCGGTCATACCCATATCCTTTGCCAGAGCCTCGATATCCTCGGCCTTGGTGGGCAGGAACTCATGCAGCGGCGGATCCAGATAACGGATGGTCATCGGACGCTCGCCCATGATGCGGTACATAGCGGTGAAGTCAGCCTCCTGGAAGGGTTCAACCTTAGCCAAGGCAGCCTTGCGCTCCTCAACGGTACGGGCGCAGATCATCTCGCGGACAGCCTTGATGCGGTCCTCGGCGAAGAACATATGCTCGGTACGGCACAGACCGATACCCTCGGCACCCATATCGACAGCGTTCTGCGCGTCCTTCGGGTTGTCGGCGTTGGTCATAACCTTCATCTGGCGGTTGGCGTCAGCCCAGCCCATGAAGCGCTTGAAGTTGGCGTTCTCGGTGGAAGCAACGGTGGCGATCTGACCCTCGTAGATGTTGCCGGTAGAGCCATCAATGCTCATCCAGTCGCCCTCGTGGAAGGTGTGACCGTTGATGGTGATGACCTTAGCGTCATAGTCGATGGCGACAGTGTTGTCGTTGCCGCAGCCGGAAACGCAGCAGGTACCCATACCACGGGCAACAACGGCGGCGTGGCTGGTCATACCGCCACGGACGGTCAGGATGCCCTGAGAAACCTGCATACCGACGATATCCTCGGGGCTGGTTTCCAGACGAACCAGAACGACCTTCTTCCAAGCGTCGTCCTTGACCTTCTCCTCGGCGTCCTCAGCGCTGAAGACAACACGACCGCAGGCAGATCCCGGAGAAGCAGCCAGACCCTTGCCGATAGCCTCGGCAGCCTTCAGGGCAGCGGCATCAAACTGGGGATGCAGCAGGGTGTCCAGCTGCTTGGGCTCAACGCGCAGAACAGCGGTCTGCTCGCTGATAACGCCCTCGTCCACCAGGTCGCAGGCGATCTGCAGAGCAGCCTGGGCGGTACGCTTGCCGTTACGGGTCTGCAGCATGAAGAGCTTGCCATCCTCGATGGTGAACTCCATGTCCTGCATATCCTTGTAGTAGTTCTCGAGGCGGGTTGCGATCTCAACGAACTGATCGTAAACCTCGGGCATCTCCTCATGCAGCTTGCTGATGGGAGAAGGAGTACGGATACCGGCGACGACGTCCTCGCCCTGAGCGTTGATGAGGTATTCGCCCATCAGCTTCTTCTCGCCGGTAGCGGGGTTACGGGTGAACGCAACGCCGGTGCCGGAACGCATACCGGAGTTGCCGAACGCCATCTGCTGCACGTTGACAGCGGTGCCCCACTCGTAGGGGATCTCGTTCATCTTACGATAGACGTTGGCGCGGGGGTTGTCCCAAGAACGGAAAACTGCCTTGACAGCGCCGATCAGCTGCTCCTTGGGATCCTGCGGGAACTGCTCGCCCTGCTTCTCGAGGTAGATTTCCTTGAACTCCTTGACCAGCTCTTTCAGGTCATCGGCCGTCAGATCAACGTCGAGGCTAACGCCCTTGCGCTCCTTCATGGCGTCGATGCGCTCCTCAAAGAAGCTCTTGCCCAGCTCCATGACGACGTCAGAGTACATCTGGATGAAGCGGCGGTAGCAGTCATAAGCGAAACGGGGGTTGTTAGTCTTTTTGGCCAGACCTTCAACAGCCTGATCGTTCAGACCCAGGTTCAGGATGGTGTCCATCATGCCGGGCATGGACTGACGGGCGCCGGAACGAACGGAAACCAGCAGAGGGTTGTCGATAGAACCGAACTGCTTGCCGGTCTGCTCTTCCAGAATGCCCATATACTTAAAGATATCGGCCTTGATCTCGTCGTTGATCTCACGGTTGTCGGCATAGTACTGGGTGCAGGCTTCCGTGGTGATGGTAAAGCCCTGAGGCACCGGCATGCCGGCATGGGTCATCTCAGCCAGACCGGCGCCCTTGCCGCCCAGGATGTTTTTCATCGTGGTCTGGTCGCCGCCGAAAGCCTCGTGACCTTCCTTGAACAGGTACAAGAATTTCTTGCTCATAGTTTTCCTCCCAAATTTGTTTTGGACGTGTGCATTACATAAATCATGTTTGCATAGTCCATTATAACAGACTGCAAGAGGAATTTCCAGTGGATTGTTAAAAAAATGCTCAATAGATTTGCCGAAAATTGAACAAACTTTTTTGCGGAATCTATTGCAATTTGCACAAAAATCGTGTACATTATAATGGGCAGAAAGTTGAGAATCTATTCTGCCTTCTGCTTTTTGTACAATTTCCCCTGCCGCAAATTTTACAGCCGCCGGGCGGTTTTCGGCTTGCGCAAACGCCCCGGATAGAGTACAATAGCCATAGAACCGCAAGGCAAGAGGAATTGCATAATATAGTGTATAAGGTAAGGTTAGGAGTGTTTTTGTATGTCCACCGCCAAAGAAAATTTTGAAGCCGCCCAACAGCGCTTTGCCGCTGCGTTTGAATACCACCTGAACAACGGTGTGGAGTTTATCAGCCGCGACGTGTACATTGACCCGGACGTTGTCATTGCGCCGGGTGCCGTGATTCTGCCCGGCTGCATCCTGCGCGGCAAGACCGAAATCGGCGCCGGCTGCGTAATCGGTCCCAACACCCTGCTGGAGGATACCGTCGTGGAGGAAAACTCCACTGTAAACGCCAGCCAGTGCTACCAGAGCCACATCGGTGCCAACAATAAAATTGGTCCCTTTACCCATGTGCGCACCGGCACCAAGACCGCCGAGGGCTGCCATCTGGGCGCCTACGTCGAAACCAAGAACGCCGACTTTGCCGAGGGCAACACCGTCAGCCACCTGACCTACATCGGCGATGCCACCGTGGGCAAATACTGCAACTTCGGCTGCGGCACCGTGACCTGCAACTATGACGGCGAGGGCAAGTTCCACACCACCATCGGCGATTACGCCTTTATCGGCTGCAACACCAACCTGGTTGCCCCCGTGACCGTGGGCGACCACGCCTTTACCGCCGCAGGCTCCACCATCGGGCGCGATGTCCCCGCCGGGGCGCTGGGCATCGAGCGTGCCAAGCAGACCGAAATTGACGGCTGGGGCGAGCGCAAGCTGCAAAAGTACATTGCCAAAAAACAGAAGCTGGAAGCCGACAAGAAAAACGGCTGATATAAAAGGAAGAAGCTATGCTAGGAATGACCGCCGGGGCGGATTGGCTGATTGCCGGTCTGGGCAACCCCGAACCGAAATACGACGGCACCCGCCACAACGCGGGCTTTGAGGCGCTGGATTATCTGGCGGCGCAGTGGCACTGCGATATTGCCAAGTCCAAGTGGCAGGGGCTGTACGGCACCGCGCAGGTGGACGGACACAAGGTGGTTTTGCTCAAGCCCCTTACCTATATGAATTTAAGCGGGCAGAGCATTGCCCCTGCCGCCAACTTTTTTAAAATTCCCGCACAACACGTCATTGTGCTGTGCGACGACATCACCCAGCAGCCCGGGCATCTGCGCATCCGCCCCAAGGGTTCAGCGGGCGGACACAACGGCTTGAAAAGCATCATTGCCAGCCTTGGCAGCGAGGAATTTGCCCGCATCCGCATCGGCATCGGTGCCAAGCCCAACCCGCAGTACGACTTGGCGGCGTGGGTGCTGGGCAAGCTGCCCGCCGAGGACCGCAAGGCGATGACCGACCGTTACCCCGATGTGGAGGCTGCCGCCCGGCTGATTATGGACGGCAACCTGCCCTACGCGCAGAACAAGTACAATAAGTAATTCACTTCAGAAAGGGTCCTTCCCCATGAGAAATCCCCGTAAGCGCGCTGCCGTTACCCTTGCCGTATGCGCCGTCATGCTGGTCGTTTTCAGTATGGTTGGCTTTCTTTTGGCAACGGGCAAAGGCTCCGGCGAGAAAAAGCACCCCGGCAGCGCCATGCCGAACGGGGTGACCTCGGCAACCGTAAAGCCGGGCGATGTCGGCTCCGAGCCGGTTTCCGCCCCGGAATCCCAGCCCGAATCCCAACCCGAAGCCCCGTCCGAAGCGCAGCCCGCCGAGCCGGAAAGCGAGCCTGCCGCCAGCCAGGAATTTGCCGGTCTGGCAGAGCAGCCCGCCACCCTGTTTGCGCAGGGGCAGCAGCCCGGCTACAAGACCCCCGCCGACGCCAATATGAACCTGCGGGCAGGTCCCGGCACCGACTTTGACAAGGTGGCGCAGATTCCCATGGGCACTGCCGTTACCGCACTGGGCAGCAACGCCGACGGCAGCTGGGTCGTGGTGCAGTACAACGACAAGTACGGCTGGCTCTGCAAACAATATCTGGAATAACCGTTATGTTTGACCAACTTTTTTCCAAAACACAAGAATTTACCAAACTGGCGCAGGCGCTCGGCACACCGGGGGCTTGCGCCTTATTTGGCATACCCGGCGCCGGGCGTGCCATGGTGTACGCGGCGCTGGCGCGGCACACGGGTGCGCCCCTGTGCATCGTGACCCCCGGCGAGGCAGAGGCGACCCGTTTTGCGGGCGACCTGAACGTGTTGGGCATCCCGGCGGCGGTGTTTCCCGCGCGGGATTATCTGCTGCGCCCCATCGAAGGCACCGGTCGTGAGTACGAGTACCGCCGCCTGAGCGTTCTGGGTGACCTTGTGGGTGGGCGGCTGCGCGCCGTCTGTGTGCCGCAGGAGGCGCTGACCCAATACACCACCCCGCGCGCGGATTTTTGTGCCAACACCCGCACGCTGCACGCCGGGGACACCCTGCCGCGCGAGGAACTGACCGCGCTCTTGTACAGCGCCGGGTACACCCGCCGCACCCAAGTGGACGGACCGGGGCAGTTTTCGGTGCGCGGCGACATTGTGGATATCTACGCCCCCGATATGAAACAGCCCGTGCGTATGGAGTTTTGGGGCGATGAGATCGACACCCTGCACACCTTTGACCTTGCCACCCAGCGCCGGGACGAGAGTATTTCCAAAATATACGTCAGCCCTGCGCGGGAGGTTTTGCTGGGCGCACCGCCCGCTGCCGCCGAGCTGCTGCGCGCTTTTTTAAAAAAGCAGCGCGGCAAAAAGCGCACCGCGCTGGAAAGTTGCCTTGCCCCCGAGCTGAGCCAGCTGGACGCCGGGGTTATGCCGGTGAATATGGACAAATATCTCGCCGTGCGCTATCCCGAACCTGCCACCGTGCTGGATTATCTGGACGAACCGCTGTTGATTTTTGAGGAGCCTGCCTCCGTAAAGGAAGCGCAGCGTGCGGCGGATTTCCGCCGGGGCGAGGAGCTTGCCGCGCTGCTGCAGGACGGCGTGCTGGCTGCCGGGCTGGGTGAGCTGTACGCCAATGCCGCGTGGCTGTGGGCGCAGCCCGGACGCTACCCCACCATCTGCGCCGAAAACTTTGCGCGCAGTATGCCGGACATTCCCTTGAAAATCGTGGTCAATGCGCCCGCGCACACCCTGCCCGCGTGGGGCGGCGAGGTTGCCGCCCTGCTGGAGGATGTGAACCCGCTGTGCAGCGGCGGTGCCGCCGTGACCGTGATGGCAGGTACCGCCCGCGCGGCAGCCGGGCTTGCCAACGACCTGCGCACCCACGGCTTGCAGGTCACTACCGATGCGGCCGCCGCGCCCGCCGCCGGGCTGGTGCAGGTGCTGCCCGGGCAGTTGAGCGCCGGGTGCAGCCTGCCGTTTGCCAAATACGCCGTCATCACCGCCCGCGCCTTCGGCGTGAGCAGCGTGCAGAAAAAGAAGAAACGCAGCAAGGATGCCCTGAACAGCCTGAGCGAAATTTCCGAGGGCGATCTGGTCGTACACCAGAACCACGGCATCGGGCGCTATGCGGGCATCCAGCGTATGACCGTGCAGGGCGTAACCAAGGACTACCTGCGCATCCAGTACGACAAAAAGGATGTTTTGTATGTGCCGGTCACCCAGCTGGATCTGCTTTCGCGCTATACCGCGCCCGGCGACAGCGACAATGTCAAGCTGAGCCGCCTTGGCGGCGGCGACTGGGTCAAGACGCGCAAGCGGGTCAAGGCCGCCACCGAGGCGATGGCAAAGGAGCTGATCGAGCTGTACGCCCGCCGCAAGCAGGCAAAGGGCTACGCCTTCCCCGATGACGACACCTGGCAGGGGGATTTCGAGCAGCGCTTTGCCTACGACGAAACCCCCGACCAGCTGACCTGCGCCGCCGACATCAAGCACGATATGGAGCAGCCCTACCCGATGGATCGCCTGTTGTGCGGCGACGTCGGTGTCGGCAAGACCGAGGTTGCCCTGCGTGCGGCGTTCAAGTGCGTGATGGGCGGCAAGCAGTGCGCCATCTTAGCGCCCACGACCATTCTGGCGTGGCAGCATTTTAATACCGCCATTGCGCGCATGGAGTCCTTCCCCATCCGCATCGGGCTGTTGAGCCGCTACCGCAGCGCCAAGGAGCAAAAAGAAACGCTGCGCGGTTTAATAGACGGCACCGTGGACATTGTGGTGGGTACCCACCGGCTGCTTTCGGATGATGTGAAGTTCAAGGATTTAGGGCTGGTCATCATTGACGAGGAGCAGCGCTTCGGCGTAAAGCACAAGGAAAAGCTGAAAGAAAATTTCATCGGTGTGGATATGCTGACGCTGTCCGCCACGCCCATTCCGCGCACGCTGAATATGGCACTTTCGGGCATACGCGATATGAGTACCATCGAGCAGCCGCCCTTTGAGCGCCAGCCCATCGAAACCTATGTGCTGGAATATGACGCGGGCATCGTGGCCGAGGCGATCCGCAAGGAGCTGGCACGCGGCGGGCAGGTGTATTATCTGCACAACCGCGTGGAAACCATTGACGCCTGCGCCGCACGCATCGGGCAGATGGTGCCTGGTGCGCGCATCGGCATTGCCCACGGCAAAATGACTGAGGAGCAGATTTCCTCGGTCTGGCAGCAGCTGTTGGATAATGAGATCGACATTCTGGTCTGCACCACGCTGATTGAAACCGGCGTGGACGTGCGCAACTGCAACACGCTGATTATTGAAAACGCCGACCGTATGGGGCTTAGCCAGCTGTACCAGATCCGCGGGCGGGTGGGGCGTTCCTCCCGCAAGGCGTATGCCTATTTTACCTTTACCCGCGACAAGGTCCTGACCGAGATCGCCGCCAAGCGGCTTTCCGCCATACGGGAGTTTACCTCCTTCGGTTCCGGCTTCCGCATTGCCATGCGCGATTTGCAGATACGCGGCGCGGGCAGCCTGCTGGGACACAGCCAGCACGGGCATATGGAAGCCGTGGGCTACGATTTGTATGTAAAAATGCTGGGGCAGGCGATCAGCGCCGCCCGCGGCGAGCCGCCCGCACCCGACAAAAGCGATTGTCTGGTAGATATTTCCATCGATGCCTTTTTGCCGGAGGATTACATCCCCGACGCCGCCGGGCGCATCGAGGCGTACAAGCGCATTGCCGCCATTGAAACCCCCGCCGATGCCGAGGATGTGCTGGATGAATTGATCGACCGTTACGGCGACCCGCCCAAGAGCGTACAGGGACTGGTGGATGTTTCGCTGGTGCGCGTGACCGCCGCCCGTGTCGGCATTGCGGAGATCGTGCAGCGCGGCGACCAGCTGATTTTGTACAGCGACATTGTAGGTCCGCGCCAGCTGGGCGCGATTATGGAGCAGTTCCCCCACCGCGTGCTGTACAATGCCATGGGACGCCCGTATTTCAGCCTGCGCGTACAGCGCGGCGAAAGCCCGCTGACCCTTTTGCGCGATGTTGTGACCCTTTTGCCCGGCGCACAGCCCGCATCGAAATAACCGAAAGAAAAACCCGCCCTCCCCAAAATGGGGAGGGCGGGTCAAGCTGTCAACAAACTCAATTGACAATCGCGAACTTTCGATAGGTTTGTAGGGAACAGTCTTGACTGTTCCGTGCAGTCTGACCGATAGTATAGTGTATCGGGAAATAGCGCGCCATTCGGCGCGATTTTATGCGCTGCGCGCAGCCTGCGGTGCGGATGGGTCAAGACCCATCCCTACATTTCTACCCGAAAAAGGGCTTTTTGACAAACTGAAAACCCGCTCTCCCCAAAATGGGGAGGGCGGGTTTTTGTCAGCCGATATTCATATCCACAGCCTTGGGTACGCCGCTCACCCTGCCGGTGCTGGTGTACTGCCAGATGTTGTAGTGGTAGTTAAAGCTCAGCGTGTCGCGGTACTGGGCGATCCAGATGCGGTACTTGCTGATGTTCGCAAAGTTCAGCGCATTGTAGAACCAGCTTGCGTAGGAGTAAACGCCCGCTGTATACCCGGCACCGCGGATGGTTTCACAGAACGCCACGGCGTTGGCGGTGCGCTGGGCGGCGCTGATGCCATCGGCGCGCCCGGTGTCCCCGGCGACCTTTTCGGTGTCGTAGTAGACGCCCACCGGCAAGCCGTACCCGGCGCAAAGACTCAGCACCATACTGGCTTCCTCGACAGCCTCTGCCTCGTCAACGGCCTGGCTGTAGAAGTAGACGCCGACCTTCAGCCCCGCCGCCGTTGCACCTTGGATGTTGGCGCGGAACTGCGAGTCCTCGACCAAAGCGCCGCTGCCGTAGCCGCGGTAGCCCACACGGATGATGGCAAAGGTGATGCCGTCCGCCTTGACGGCGTTCCAGTCGATAACGCCCTGATACTTGGAAACATCAATACCGCGGGCGGTGCGGTTCAAGGCACCGTCAGCGCCAAAGGTGTACACATCGCCCCGAATCACCTGGTTGCCGGTGACCGGCTGATGGGTTGCCGGGTCATAATAATACGTCACACCGTCAATGTCATTCCAGCCCGTGTATTCGTAAAGGATGGTTTCGGTGCTTTCGACCGCAAAGCCGTAGCCCGCCAGCTCGGCTGCCGGGATCTCTGCGGGAAAGCCGGCAGTGGGGTCGGTGGGGGTGGGTG
>ERZ1034882.260-NODE-260-length-29697-cov-102.965488_pt1 | contig 29697 bp, 41 predicted proteins | sample MGYA00520606_ERZ1034882 | MGnify/ENA primary metagenome ERZ1034882 (study PRJEB33766, sample SAMN09781726) | gut metagenome | biome: gut microbiome | host: Homo sapiens | place: Madagascar | study: EMG produced TPA metagenomics assembly of the PRJNA485056 data...
ACAAGCAGGTTTCCGTCCTCGTCCCTCACCTTACTGTCCTTAAAATACTCCCGCTGCTCGGCAGAAAGCTCCCTGCCGGTACTGTCCATTGCCGGGATATCCATAAGGGAATGTTTCCCGCTTGCATCTTCTGCGCTATTCTGCATAGAATAGTTATTGACAGCATCAGTGTCTTGTGCTACACTAATGGTGTCGAAGTCAACCGCTGTGTTCCGTCTGGGCAATTGGAGCCCATCTCGATGAAGCAGTCGGTTGGCTTCTTTTTTGCTGTAACCAAGCAGATTTCCCCGAAGCATTTGCTCCGCAAGGAAGTCTCTGCTGTTTTCTTTTCCATACAGACTTGCCACTCTTGTTACAATATCAAAGCCCTCGCTCCGGCTCAAGTGGAGCGCCACAACAACAGGGTTCCCGTCGGAATCCGCTGTAGAGGTAACAATAACTGCTGCATTGGGGACAGTGTCCGATTTCAACAGAAGCGCCGGCTTGTCCAGCATTTCCGGAAGCTTCAGCAAAACATTATCGGAAAGGTTGTGCCCATGGGTATCAACCTTTGCTTTTCTCTGCGCCTTTGCCACAACAGATTGCGCCATAACAATGGGCTCATTCCCTATTCCGGCAGCCTGCAGATACTGCGATGTATTGCCAAGGGCAAACAACTCCGTCGGTTTCATTTTGCCAGCTTTGTAGTCGGCAAACTGTTCCGCAAATGGGCGGTTGTTTTTCTCCACCGCTTCCCGCATCAGCGAATAAGATATCTTCCCCGCTTCTTCTACCTCCGTTCTCCCCTCCATCCCATCAAGCAAAGCCTTCTGCGATTCGGACAGCCTGTTATAGGCTTCCTGTGCAGAGGGCTTTCCTTTTAGCTTTTTGAGGATACGGTTCAAGAAACCTTTAATGCCGGTGGCGGCTTCCGTATTTCTTGCGCCGATGTACTCCAGCATATCCCGGCTGCCCAAAAGATCACCGCTGATATCGGCAGCGACTTCCTCCGCAGCTGCATCCGGGTCAAGCTCAATTCCATTGCGCTCGTACAGTTCGGTTTTGGCATTCATCATGCCCTTTACCATATCGGCATAGTCTGGGTTCTCTACCAGCGTATCAATCATCCCGGAATACTTGCCATCAGCTACAAGGTCGTGAAACATCTCATGCCCGAAAGTAACCATCAGCGGATCACGGGAATTGATGTTGACATAAATGGTGCCATCCGGTGCGCGATAGCCATTGGTCAGTCGGTACTGTCCATTGACCTGCACCGCACCCTCAAACCACACGATAGTCTTGCCAAGGTATTTCGCTGCATTGTTCACCTCGGCAACAGCTTTCTTTTTACTGCCGAGAATTTCAGCTTTCTTATAGCCGATCTCGGTATTTCCGCGCACATCGGTATTGGTGATCTCCTTGATACGGCGCTTGCCGTCTACATCGGTAATGGTGTTTTGCTCAACGGAAAGCCATCTCTCATCGGATTCCCGCTGCATCTGCTCCGCCTGCGCCTGCATATCGGCATCGAACTGGGCAGCAGCCTGTTCTCCTGCAGCAGCGACACGCTGGGCATATTCCGCCTGGGAGATCGCCTGTTTACCGGACTTGGCAAGGTTCTGCGTAGCCACTTCGATAGCGGCAATATCCTGTGCTGTGTTTCCGCTGAACTGTACGCCGGTCAACTGGGAGAATGCCTGTCTTGCGGCAGGGTCGTTATTGATGCGAGCAGCTACGCCTTGGTTAGCTGCTACACCGGCAAGGGCGCTGTTGTAGGCTTTCTCTCCTGCGTTGGCAGGATTATCAACTGTGGGCGCAAAAGCCTGCCCTACGCTGCCCTCGGCTGTTTTAATGGATTGTGTGCGCTTGGCATCGGTAATAGCTGTTGCTACGGCTTGCGGAGTAGCTTCCACATTCAGCTTTTGGGCTGCCTGCGCCAGCGCATCCGCTTTGGAGACCATCGCCTTGATCTCATTGATGGAGACCTGGGTAATATCGTTTTGGATTTTGGAAAGGCCGCTCTCGGCATCATAGGTGAGGTTTGCTTCATACAGTCTGCCCACCATTTGGCTGCTGGGGTTCTTCTGCACCTCCGCCGCATAAATGGCAGGTGCGGTGCCTGCGCCTTTCTCCATGCCCTCCTGCACCTGCTGCGCTACGGCAGCAGGGGAAGCATTCAGTGCCTTGCCTACACGGCTGTAGGTGACGGAACGCATCGCAGCGTTGCCGCCGCCCAATACACCGCCTGCAAGAGCACCCAGCAGGATATCATAGCCGAAGTTGTCCATCTCGTCACTGTCGCCGGTGAGGGCCTTTTCAATGGCGTAGTTGATAACATCCTCTGCGCCCTCCTCAATGCCTTCGGAGAGAGCGTCCCGCAGCCACTTGCCACCCACGGAATTGGCGAGGTTATACAGGCCTGGGGCTTCCGCCATTAGTTTCTTGGCCACGGCCTGCCCGGCGGCAGACTTGCCCAGCGAGCCATACAAACCGCCAAACTGTTCGGTAAGCATGGAAGCGCCACCGGCAGCGGAGCCGAGTACGAATGCTGTATCCGTATTCCCGTACTTCTCATAGGCATCTGCATATTTATTGCCCGCGGCGGATGCAGCCATCACGGGCAAACCGGAGCCGGGGAGGACCGCGTTTGCAACAAGGGACGGCACCATGTTCGAGATCGTATTGACCAGCTGCAGCGCTCCGCCCTCAACAGCACCAACGCTGGCTACATTCTTTTCGTGGCGCAGTTCTGCCTGTGTCTTATAGTCCGTGATGGGGATTTCTCTCTTATCGGCAAGCCCGGCCCGCTTTACGGCTTCGGCACCGCTTACGCCGCTTTCCATCAGCCGCTTGGCTTCCCATGCCTGCGCCTCTGGATTGCCGGAAAGATACGAAGATGCTGCAGCGGCATACTGCCTCATGCTTTGGAATGCATTCTGCACACCAGCAAGGGCAGCATCGCCTGCCTTGAATTTATTCTCGTCCGGGTTGTAGTCCTCTACCGCTTCCGCATTTCGCTGGTTCTTCCACTGGGTATAGGCGTTCTCGTACTCAATGGCAGCCTTGTCGGCAATCTTCTGCTGCTCCTTTGCCTGCTGCGGCATATTCCCAGCTCGCATATAGGCCCCGGCCTTAATAGCCGCATCGTCGCGCCTCGCTTTGATAGCGTCCAGCTGTTCCCTCATGGCATCGCTTTGTTTACGAGAAGAAGCCCCAGCAGGCGCAGCCTGGGTAGGCTGCGTGCTGGGGGCAGAGGGATTATATTGGGTAGCTTTCTTCACAGCTTGAACAAGAGAGTCAATGCCGCTCCGCTGGTAGTTCTGCTCAAGCTCCGCGGCAAGCGATGCACCGATAGATTTTTGATAGTTTTGTTCCAGCGTTTTTCTATCCATTTTTCCTCCTGTTATTTAAGTTTGAGAAGGCTATCCGCCATTGCATCAGAATAACCGGCCCGGCGCAACATGTTGTAGGAGTCCTGCCAGGCGGCATCGTAATTTGGGTTGTCCTTTTTGGTTGTTTTTGTCTTTGGCTTCGGGGCCTTTGCCAGCCCGGCGGAATAGCTTGCCTGCGCATTCAGCTTTCCACTCTGCGGCTCCCGGTTCGCCTGAATCATGTCAAGGTATGCCTGATTTACCGCATCGGAATAGGCGTTATCCGCATCGGCAAGGCTGCTGTTATAGCGGTTGTTCAGCCGGACATAGGAGCTTTCCGCAAGGCCGCCATTGATGCCCTCACGGGCCAGCTGCCCGGGGAGGTTCTTTAGCGCCATCTCTTTGGCAATGTACGCCCTGCGTGCATTGTCCTCCCGCTGCTGGGCCGCCTGTTTCTGCTGGGCCTCATACATCTGCCGGTTGTAGGCAAGCAGCTGGTCATAGGCAGCAGTCTGCGCATCCAGCTGCGCTTTCAGGCTCTCAAGGTATGCGTCCCGCTCGGAGGTGTCCGTCACGGTGGAGGAAATTTTCGGGGAAACTCCAGCCAGGTTAGCCTTTGCCGAAGCAAGAGCTCCGCCCTTTATCGCTGCATCTACAGCGCCCCAGCCGGGCTTATTTACTTCGGAGCCTGCTGCTGCGGCCGCCCTCGCCACATCGTAACCTATCGGCTTGACTGTGCCGGTGTTTTTGATGGTGTTGCTGCTTCCGCCATCGTTTACAAGGGTCACATTCTTTTTCGGCGCCATCTTATCCCTCCTTATCAAATGCCGCCGTGTCATACTGTTCCACGGCGGCTAAAATTCTGGCACGCAGCGCCTGCGCAGATGCGTGCTCTACTCTGTACTTTTCTTTTACTTCCTCCAGCTCGGCAAGAAGCCGCTCATAGTCTGTCTGCGGCTTTTCTTCCTCTGCCTTGTAGGTCACGCCAAACCAGTCGCACACGCCTTTGCACAGTGCTTCCCCTATGGCTTTCTTGTTCTGCACCAGCCAGATCGCGTCCTGTCCGTTGTCGTGGAAAGCCAGCTCCGGATAGATGGAAAGCATCGGGGTTCTGCCGATTTCGTAAAACTCGTCTTTCTGGTACACGCCCCGGTGGGTATTCCGGGGGTAAATCTCCATCAGGCGGCGATAAACCATCTGGCAGGCCCGGTCGCTTACGCCGCCGGCTTTGCCGTAGCGGAGAATGGTAGGCCCCTGCGCCGTTCCCTCTTTTGTGGTAGCGGTGCTGGCGTTGGTGTGGATAGGCATATGCAGGTCGCTGTCCCACGCAATGCTTTCTGCTACACGCTCCTGCATGGTCTTGGCAGGGTCAGCTACCATTACCTCAAAGCCGCAGCGGGCGAGGGCATCGGCGCAATAAGCGCCGATATCCACACACACATCATGCTCATACACGCCGGGGAAGCCGTAATAAGGTCCATGCGGTTTCGGTCTGCGTTCCGGGGAAAGATACACTTTAGGCATCTTCCACGACCTCCTCGTGCTCATATTCCGCCGCCACAGGCTTTTTCATCATATTGGTGGTAGCAGCATCGTATGTACCGTTTGCAGCCAGCGCCACAATAACGGCGTTCAGCAGGCACAGGATTACGCCCTGTACCGTCACGGCAGAGCCGTTAAATGCTTCTGCGCCGATGAGGATAGCCACCGCCACAATGTACGCCAACAGCTGTGCGTTCAGCTTGGCAAGGGGGGTCTGCTTCAAAAACTGGGTGATGATAGTGACCATCATCACAGCGCCGGCATAGGTTCCAAGGGTTGTCCAGGTTACAAATTCGTTCATAGTTACGCTCCTTTTCTCTGCTCAAGGTTGGTCACCCTTTTGTTAAGGGCTTTGTTCTGTTCTTCCAAAACGGGGATCCGTTCCGCGAAGTTATTGTGCAGCCGCACCTCCCGGGTCAGTTCTTCCAGCTTGGTGTCGGTTACGGCCTGCGCCCGTTCCATCTTGTAGTCCCGCTCGGCATTGCTCCGGCTGTTGGTTATCACCACCGCCAATACCGACGCCACACCTGTGATAATTGCTACCCAAACACTTGCATCCATATCAGTCCTCCTCACTCAGCCGCAGCAGCATATCATACTCCTGCGGGCTGATTATTTTTTCTGCTTCCTCTCGGAGTAGATGCATTTTGAATTTCTTATTGATGTTGTTTTGCTTATACCATTTGTTCCAGTAGTACACATTGGCCAGTGCTCTCGCCTTGTGCATCACGCAGATATTGGTGCTGCGACAGTTGACCGAGCCAGTCTCCTGATAATTCCATGCGGAGCACCATGCGCAGCCGGAAGCGACCGGACATTCCCAGCATTCATCCGTAGACTGCGAACGACGGGTAATGCTGTCAAGGTATTCCTTAATTGCTTTGTGCTCCGGCTGCTCAAATACCCCATCGACGGTACCGACGATAATGGGCGGGACATCGTTGCCCAAAGAGGATGGCATATACCGCAGGCAGGGGTAGGCAATACCATCGGGGTCAAACGCCAGCATGGCCCCGGTACCGCCGCACCAGTTCCCGTTTTCTTCTGGCGGAAGCGGGTGGAAATTATCTTCCGAGAACAGGGAGACCGTGGTGCCATCGTTGTTTGCCAACAGTTTATCAGCCATCTGCTTCATTTCATCGTACAGCACCTTGGCGTGTTCCGGTGTCCACTTGGCTTCATGTACACAGTTGGCGTGTATTGTTTTCATGCCCTCGGCCATAAAGAAGTCCACGATGCGGTTAAGATTACGGATGTTCTCCGGGGCAATGGTCACTTTTGTCCCCAATTCTTCGTAGAAGTGGGCGTTAAAGTGCTTCATTGCCGCGTAGGCGTCATCAAAGTTACCGCGCCCATCATGATAGACCCGGCAGGCATCATGGATCTCTTTCGGCCCGTCAAGCGTTACAGCGAAGCTCAGATTATTCCGGAACTTGTGGAGGAACTCCTGCACTTTCGGTTCAAAGTACAAAGCACCATTCGATGTGATGTTGACCCTCCATGTATAGATCCACGGGTGCTGCAGCTCCAGGCAGCGCCGCACAAAGTAGGTGCAGATATCATCGATCACATCAATAGCCATCAGAGGTTCCCCACCGATCATATCCAGAACAATGGCCTTTGTTTTACGGTTGATAAAAGTCCCCTTATCTTCCTCCCACATTTTGAAAAGGAGGTCTACCCCTTTTCTGGCCGTTTCTTTTGACATTACCCGGTGCCCCTTATGCCCCTGGTAGCAATAAGTGCAGGCCATCGGGCAGTCATCGGTCACCTGAAAAGTAATGTCACGGCAGAGAAATTCCTCCGGCAGCATTTTGGCGCTCTCCTCCGGGTACAAGGTGCAAAGGTAATCCGCATAGCTTATTTCGCTTCGCTTCATACGGCCTCCATCTGATACTCAATGGCGCACTCGTCAAAGTTAAAAGAGTAGCTCATAACTGCGCCGTCGGGCTTAAAGCGCTCACTCACTTCTCTTTTGGCCAGCTCCAGCTCCACGCTCTTTGCTTCACAGCTATCGGCATACAGCTGCAGGTTTTTCTCCAGTACATCAGGCTGCGCCATCAGATAACGCAGAACACCCAGCGCCGCGTTGTACTCGTACCACAGGCGTTCCACGCAGGTGCAGTCCTGCTCAGGGATCGTTACTTTCAATGCCATTTTGATTCCTCCTTAGAGTTCAGCGGCATACAGATCATAAGCCGCCGAAGTTTTCTTTATTTCTTCAATTAAAATCTTCAGCTCCGGGAGGAATTTGGTATCCTTAATATACACTCCCATCAGTTGGCGCTTTATGGTTTCCATCAAGAACCATAAGAAAGAGCCTTTTTCTGCACTGGGGTACATAGCGAGTACGGACAAGCTCCGCTCAACGATTTGTTCTATGCTACTGCCATATCGTTTGCGGTCAAGGACAAAATACTCTGTAACAGCACCTTTTACGGCTTCATCATATTTAATTCCCAGTGCATCCTCAACCTTTGCGATTACATTGGAAGCATAGCTGCGTACCGTACTTTCTTCTGCATTCACGGCAGGAGCCATCGGTTGATCACATAAAATGGGATACAGTTCTCGGCCAACTCCCACCTTTTTTTCAGCTAAAGCCTCCTTGATCTCCTGAACAGAAATCTCGGAAAGTTCTGCCACTTTTACCATAGCATTTGCTTGATATACGCCTATCATAAATTTACCTCCTACAATTAAGATGTTCCAGATGTTGATACACAGGTCGTTCTACAATTCGTAGAGCATATACTGCCGCAATTTCCTTTGCACCCTCCAGTACAATCCATTCTGCAGGCTGCCGTACAGTTGCTGGTGCAGCCATCCCGCCAGCAAGCTCCTCCGCACGATGTGCTGCAGCCTCCAGAACATGTCCCTTCGCAGTCGCCAGTACAGGTTCCACTACACCCGCTGCAGTCATAAGAGCAAGATCCGCCACAACCAGAACAGCTGTTATAGCAACCGGAACTACAAAGTCCGCTGCAGCCGGACGCGCAATCCGAACCGCTGCCACGCATGGGATATGCTTCATGGGCTGCCAGCTTTGCATCCAGTGTGGCCAACTCCGGGACGGCGTCCCCAGCTGCTTTTTCGGTATACCCACTGGGCGAAATCGCGTTGATCGGTACGACCAGCTTGTTAAGGTGTTCCGGTTTGACGATGACCCCATTGGCGGGGACAACGCTGTAGTCGTAGGCTGCTCCGGCATAGGCCGTCAGAGAGCCGGAGCGGCAGCGACGATTCATTTCCGCTTTTACCCTTGCCTTAAGGCTTACAAAGTCCGAGGCAAGAATCTGGTTCTGAGAATTAAGAGCCAATATGTTTCACCCCCTTAACTGAATGCCGCGCCAACAGCTACCCATGCAGTGCCGTTGTGGTATTTGATAATACCGCCGTTTGCGGTATCGATCCACAGCAGCTTGGTATCCGGTGCCGTAGCGGAAGCTACAAAGCCACCGCCGCCAGATGGCGCATAGATGGCATTGCCGGAGATACTGCTCCCACCGTTGATGATCTCTGTTATCATCACCTGTACCGCCATGTCCGCATTGGGCTTTTCGCCCATTGCCTTGGCGGTAAGGGTACCGTTGTTGTTCTCAATCCAAAGGACAGATGTACCGCTGTCGAGGATAACGCCAAGAGCGGTTGCATCCATCTGGATATCCACCTTGCTGTTTACGGTAATGTCGGAAAGGGTTATGGTCTGCGCATAGGGGCTTGCAGCTCCTGTCCACCCGGCAGCGGTCAGGGTAACGCTCGCTTTCTTTACCTTGCAGGCGTTAATCGCTTTCTGCTGTGCAGTGGAAACAGGCTTATTGACATCGCTGGTGTTATCTACATTTCCAAGTCCGACCTGGGCTTTGGTCACGCCATGTGGGTTAGCCTTATCGGAAACATGGGTATAGGGGGCCTGCTTCACATTGTCCACATTGCTAAGGCCAACTTGCGTTTTGGTTACTTCGTGAGGGTTGGCCTTGCTTGCGATATGGCCGGGCACATCCGCCAGCGCCGCGTTAAATGCGGTTTCCGTTCCGGTGTATCCTGCTTCTACGGCAGTCTGGTAGGCGGATTTGCCATCCTTTCCTGCTGCACCGGCAGGACCTTGCGGCCCCTCCGGACCCACTTCGCCCTGCGGCCCCTGAACGCCCTGTTCGCCTTGCGGGCCTGTAGCGCCGGTAGCACCAGCCGGGCCGGTTGCGCCGGTCTCACCCTGCGGACCTGTAGCACCGGTATCTCCTTTTTCGCCCTTATCGCCTTTGGGCAGTACAAAGTCGAATACCGCAGCAGAGGTTGTGCCGCTGTTGGTAACGGAAGCAGCAGCGCCGGAGGTTACTGTACCTATTTTAATAGTAGCAGCTGCACCGTCAGCACCGGGAGAACCGGCTGGGCCTTGCGGGCCTGTCGCGCCTGTTGCACCAGTAGCGCCTGTGGGGCCTTGCTCGCCAGTGTCCCCTTTGTCGCCTTTCTCACCCTGCGGGCCTTGTTCTCCAGCAGCGCCAGTAGCACCGGTAGCGCCAGCTGGGCCTTGCTCGCCTTGTGGCCCCTGTACGCCTTGAGGGCCTTGAGGGCCGATGGGGCCTTGCAAAGCGCCAACGCTTACCCAGTCATTGGCCGTCTCGCTCCAGATGTAGCACTCGCCGTCCTCCTGCACATAGTACATCTTGTTGTTCCCGGCGGGGATCGCGTTTTTCAGCGCTGCCAGTGTAGGATAGCTGTCCTCGATATACAGGCTGGTTCCATCTTTACCGGCAGGGCCTGTCGGTCCTTGCGGTCCCATAGGCCCCTGCGCACCAGTAGCGCCGGTAGCGCCTGTTGCACCAGTATCACCTTTGTCTCCCTTTTCGCCCTTTAAGCCACGAGGGCCAGCAGGGCCTTCTGCACCTGTAGCACCTGTCGCCCCGGTTGCGCCTGTGGCTCCGGTATCGCCCTGTTCACCCTTGGGGCCTGCGGGACCAGCCGGGCCTTGTGCGCCGGTAGCGCCTGTTGCACCACGGGCACCGGTTGCGCCGGTATCACCCTTGGGGCCAGTATCGCCTTTATCACCTTTGGGACCGGTTGCGCCTGTGGCACCGGTAGCACCGGCAGGACCCTGTTCGCCTGTTTCGCCCTTGGGGCCCTGGATACCCTGTACGCCCTGTAAGCCTTGCGGGCCTCTCGTACCCTGTGCGCCCTGCTCGCCCTGTACGCCCTGCGGGCCCTGCGGGCCTCTCACACTGACGGCCTGCGGTGCAATGGCGGTATCCTGAATGGTGAAGGACATAACGCCGCTGGCATCTACAGAGGGAACAATAACGGGGCCTGTCAGGCCTTGGTCACCCTTCGGCCCCTGCTCGCCTGTGTCGCCTTTCTCGCCCTGCGGGCCGGTATCGCCTTTCAGGCCGGTGATGATGGTCTGCTCGCCGTCATCGGTCACAGTTCCGTTGGCAAACTTCATGCGGCTTCGCTGCGGGGCTACTGTCCCGTCCGGCTTGACAATGATGTGGCCGGAGGAGCCGGTCGCTTCCCATGTTACGCCATCTTCGCTGGTTTCCAGCACCTTGTCATCGTTAAGGCGGATGTACTTCACATTGCCGGTCAGGATCCGCTTTTCCAGCTCTTCCTGTACGGTCGATGCCGCACCGCTGATATCCTCTGCGCCCATGTTGGCGGCAGCGGTCAAGGCATTCAGCGCGTCCACCAGGCTGTTGTACGCGGGGATCACTACCTCACGCACGACCTGCTCTACGGAATACTGCATCTCACTGGCAGACAGGCCGGGGGTCGTTTCCTGTCCGATTACACCCACCCTGTTGCCATTGCTATCGGTAAATACAGCGTCCGGGGTATAAGCATTGCCATCGGACGCTTTTATTTTTTCAAACATATCTTACCCCCTGTATTTCTTGGTTTCTCGGTACTCTACGGCAATGTTTTCTATGCCGAAAGGCTCCGCATTTGCATTGGAGAACCGGAAGCGCACCTTATCCAGATTGCGCATATCCAGCTTGCGCCCCAGCACCTTTGGGGTGGCATCGGTACTCCATGTCCATTTCGACCAGTCGATGTCCTCCCACGAGAAAAACCTTGCCGTTCGGGCATCGGTCAGGATGGAGATCCATTTGCCGCTGCACATCGCATAGGCGTTTACACTGGTGCGCACAAAAGCGGACAGCCTGCAGGCCATGTACCGGAAGTGTTTGCTGGAGTAAAAGGTCTTGCCATCGATATCTGGGGTTTCCCACTGGCACCCTACTGGTGTGTATGTCTCCCCGTCCATCGTGTCGTTGTAGGAGTTGGGAGCGGTCTCATCGGTATTGAATTTGCATACTTTACCATCCGCCGTACCAAAGAACAGTTCGCCGTTATCGTCCCAGATCACCCTTGCGGGTATTCCGGTCAGATAAAAGCACTCGTACTGGTAGTTGGAATACGGCTCCCCATCCTCGTAGTGCTTTTGCAGCAGGTCAAGCACATACACGCCAGCACCGGCCGCAATGAAATAAAAGTCCTTGTGGATGCAGGCATAGGCATCGACGATATTGCTTTCCGAAAGCAGCTTCGGATTGATATAAAAGCTGCGGCTCTGCACATAGCGCTCGCCGGTCACATCGGAAGCAGTCAGTGCGAAGATGCCGGTGGAGGAAAGGAACAACGGCTCGTTATCGGTCGGCACAAAGCTGTGCGGAGCGATGGCGCCGTGTCCGGTGATTACATTTCCGGTCTTAAAGGCAAAGGTCTCCACGCTGTTGCCGAGATCATCGGTCTCCGTTACCGTGGAGCCGGTGCGCACATACACCGCGCCGGTGGTTCCGCTCTTGTGGGCCGCTATCCTGTCGCCCACGATGGAATAACCTACAATGCGCTCGCTGTCCTCGCCCAGTATCGAATAGGATAGATCGGAAAAATAGGAAAAATCATTCTGCGCCGACCAAAAATCCCTGTTCTTAAAGTTCGGATCGCCGGTCACAAATAGCCGGGTGCCCGTCTCGCCATACACAATACAGGTATCGCAGTTCGTAATGCGGCTGCGGCTCTCGCTCCTGTCCTTGGATGCAGTGATATATACATTGTCCGCGCCCTCCAAAGGGGATTTACCCGGAGCGGCTACGAATGTCACGGTGCCGCTGGTGCGGTTTACAGTAAAGTCGGTAGTCTCCACCTTGTCTACGAAGGAACCGTCAGCTTGCAATATCTTTGCCGTTACAGGTGTTGTATCCAAATTTTCAAGGGAAAGTTGGAATACTGTTGCTGCTGCGGTCTTATCTCCTACATAGAAAGATTCCGTCCACTTATCCGACATGAGGTTGATATCCTCATAAGTTGTTCCGCCGGTACCATCCGGATTTTTATTGATAACGATGCGCGGCACATAGGCGCTGTCCGATACATTAGCCACGGTAAAGGTTCCGTCACTGTGCGTTACCTTGTAGTAGTGTGCTCCATCCAGCAGGTACAGCGCTTTATCGAAGTTCTTGCCAACCGAAAAGGCATCGTTCATGGCGGAAGAGATCAGCGTATCGCCTGCATACAGTTTCGTGCCCGCATGGATAATATCTGTCCCATCCAGAGAGAACCGACCATTGATACGGCCATCATATACCGCCGTTTTGGCAAAGCCAAGGCGCTTTCTCACGCGGCCGGGGGAGGAACGGATCATGTTCTCGCAGTTGGGGCTTCTTCTTGGGTCGATATTGGTTGCGCCGCTGGAAAAGTCGCAGCCATAAAAGTCGTTAATGACCATGGCATTGGTCTTTACCACATCAGCGCTGGGGAGTTTTGCCGGGGAATATCTCATTTGCTCCCCTCCTTACATCATGAATACGGTTTCAATTACTTGGTGTTTCTCGATGTCCTCGTCCGTCATAGCGCCTACCATCTCTGCAAATCGTCCGGTTAGGAACTGATTCAGCGCCAGTGTCTCATCAATGCCGCTTGTGGCATCAATGGCCAGCCGAAGTGGAATCAGCGGCACCGCCTTGGGCTCCACCTCTATCTCGGTCGCACCGGAAGCACCTGCAAGGGTGGCGTGCCGGTGCTTATACTGGATATCGAACTGCCCGCTGTAATGGTACGGGATCGCAATATGGTATTCATCCAGCCGCCGGTAGTCGGAAAAGTCGCGGAAGGCCACGCCGTCACCGGAGAAAAGGATTTTCACCATGCCGTTCATCTGCTGGGGCAGCTCATACGGCACCCATGCTATGTGCTCCGGGATTTCTACCAGCGGGAATGCATAAAACGCAGCGTTTCTTACCTGGAATGGGTACTGCGATTCCAACTTGATGCTGCCGTTAAAGCTGCCGGAAAGCCGCTGGAACTCAGGAGCGGTAATCTGCCGCCGGGCCCCATCGATAGTCGCTGTTAGAACACCGCAAATTTCAAGCGTGTAGGCTTTTGCATCACTGTTGGTAAACTCGTAGGTATCACCGGGATAAACCGTCTTAGCTTCAAAATGGGAGCCCTCCATGCACCGAGGCATGTTCTGAACGATGCTGATGGATTCGACCAGCGGGAACTGCGATTCCACCATTGCAACAGCACCGTCCAGCAGGTGCTCCATTCTGTCCTTGTAGTCGGCTATAAATCCGTTGCTTGCGGCAGCGCCGTTTACGGTGGCTTCATCTATCCACCGCAGCGCACCGTTGATGGCATCGTTCTTGTTCATTCAATCACCCCATGTACCCTGCTTCTTCAAGGATGCGGGCGACTTCTTCGGGTACATCTACCCATTCGCCGCGCTTGATCTGATAGGTGTAGCCGTTGATGCACACAGGCACTACGACATCTTCTTTGTTCAGCTTGTCCTTCGGCAAACGGATGCGTACCTTCTTGCCCTTGGCGAGTTCCTCGCCGGTCGCTTTTTCTACAACCTCTCCAATCATGTCGGGGTTGTCAGTCTTTTTGATGTTAGCCATGTTAAATCCTTTCTGTAAAAGAAGGGAGGGGCGTTACCCCCTCCCTTGTATTTGGTTAGGCAGAAGCCATGGACTGAATGCAGACCATTGCCAGCTCCTGCAGACGGACAGTAACCGCCATCGCTTTCCAGCCGACACTCGCGCGCTGGTTCAGGGGGTCCTCAGTACCGGCGGAGCCAGTGGGCTTGATGATGATTTCGGGCTTGGAGGAGCCGTTCACATCGACCACGCCGTAAGCGTCCTTGCCTACGATAAGGGTCTTATGCAGGGTACCCGCAGTAGCGGTCGTTGCATCGGTGGGGCACATGGTGGTCAGGATGAAACGGACACCATGGATGCGGCCGATCTCGCCCTTCATGATGTTCTCTGCACCATTGTACTTGGAGATATCCTGCCACAGGCTGTCGTTCTGCAGGTCGTATGCTACATTGGGATCGCAGAAGCCGATGTAATAGCCGCCCTCCAGGGGCTCGGCGTTGTTGTTGCGCAGGGTGCGCACCGCTTTCTTGATCTCCTCGCTGTTTACCACCTTACCGGCGGCAATAGCGGCAGCGGAGGCAGCGCCGCCAGCAAACTGCTGGGAAGTACCCTTGAAGATAACATCCGCGCAGCGGGTCTCCAGGGTCTTGGCGGCGTTTTCGCCCATCAGCGCAGCGGACTCCGTCAGGACGGGGTCGATGCCGACCATGCTGATCTTGTCAGACAGGCGGACCCAGTTGCCCTCCTGCGCCACGGTAGCGGTCACAGCAGTGATGGACAGGTTGTCGCCGTCAGGGGTCACGCCCTCGGTCAGGGATGCCGCAGGTACATCAAGGGAGTTGAAGCGGCGGAAGTTGATGGTGTCGCCCTCGTTCTTCGGCATGGGGCGCTTCTGGCCGTACTTGAGGAAGGTCAGATTGGGCAGCAGCCGGGACAGCAGGGTGCGGTCGTAAAAGGTTTTCTGTTCAGCGGTAAGATTACCGTAAGTCTGGGTAGTAGTTGCCATAGTTTTATACACTCCTTAATTTTTTAATTCCCCCCGGAGTGCAGCTTGATACAGCTTTTCAAAGTCTTTGTCCGACATCTTCATGTAGTCGGCTTCGGTTTCGGGGCTTTCGCCCGTCAATGCTCCGGGAGATGCTTGTGCGTTGTTGTTGATTCTTCGGAGCGTGTCTTCCTTTGCCTTGTTTGCAGCATCGTTGGCGAGGTCAAAATAGCTGTTCGCCAAAATTGTGTTGAACGCTGCATCCACGCTGCAGGGCGTCCCCTGCTGGGTGCAGTAGTCCATCAATTCAACCACTTGGTCTTTGAGCTTTGTGAATGTCTGCCCTCTTACAGGGTCAGCCTCCAGCTCTCTCATGCGCTCATTGCTCCGCAAGCGGATAATCTCCGCTTCAAGTGATTGATTTCGGTAAGCTGATACGGGGTCGGTTTGGCCGTCCTCGTCCAGCCGCTGCATCGCAACAAATGCTTCGTACTCCGCCTTTGTGGTGATGGGTCTGTCATTGTCATAATGATTGGTCAGGCCCATGCTGCGGATAAAGTCGTCCACGCTCTTTTGGGATGCTTCTTTGATTCTCCGTGACACACGCTGTGTCTCGGTCGGTTCTTCCTGTACCGCAGGTTCTTCCTGCTCAACAGGCTCGGTTTTCTCTACTGCGGGAGAGGAGTCGATATCTTCAACGATATCTTCATTTGCAGCAGTCATGATTTCTTCGTCCATAAATTCCTTTCTGTGGCGAGGTTCGGTTTGTTCCGTTTAGCAGCCACTTAAAAATTGGTTATCCCTCCAAGGGGTTGGTCACATAGGTCGGTGTCCTGTTGGTGCATTTTGGGTTCTTGCACTCCAGCTGCAGCTTGATAAACGCTTTTGTCTCTGTGTTTGGGGAGGTATCCCCGGTGAATGTAAGGTATTTGCCGGTGATTCTCATTTCGGCTTTACAGTTTGGGCACAGCATTGTTGCCACCTCCTGTGAACTTGTCCATGACGGTCGGGGCCTTCGGCACATCCGGCAGCGGAACTCCGCCAATGCCGGAAACACTCTGTACGCCGTTCACTTCTTCCTCCGGAACGCCAGGCATGACCACCGCTTGCGGCTGGGTTTCCCGCATTCGCTTGAACTTCTCCTTGAACGGCGCTACATTCGGGTCGGAAAGCTCGATGTACTGGTCGATGGTTATATCCCCTCGGTCAAGCATCTTGTCCAAGGTGGCCTGTGCCAGCACCGCAGAATACTCGGACGATGCGCCTACATCCACCTGCAGGTCAAAGTCGTACATGGCGTAGTCAGTACCCGTAAATGCTCTGCCGGATACCTCGTCCCCCATCTCAATGACGATTTCCCGCTTGTCGGAGCAGTATGTTTTGAAAAACTCCATCCAAATGCGGCCGATCTCCTTAACTGCGTGCCAGTATCTGCGCTGAATCTCGTTGACAGGGGTCTGCGCTTGGTTTTGCAAAGCAATGATTGCGGATGCTGCCATGTTTGCACCCAAGGACTCGCCGGTCGTTACCTCGGTCGTGCCGGTTACTACGCGGGTCAGGTCGATCATGTCGTTGCTGACCTGCGTAGCAGCAGACGAAAACGCAGGAGGCTGCAGGTACGATATCCCGCCGTTGGAGTAGTCGGTGACGATTTCCCCCGGCTCGTTGGTCAGCGGCTGTCTGATTGCGCCGGGCTTTGCCACGATCTTCGGGAAGCCCATCTGCTGGATGGCCAGCGCCTGCATCCCGTACATAAAGTTGATGAGCTTTTGGTTGGGGATAAGCCCCTCGATTTCGCCGATGCCGTAGAAACAGGCTTTCCGCAGTTTCCAGTTGAGCGCCGCCACAGGGTACAGCTTGATGCGGGTTGGACTGCCCTGCGGGGTAAGCGGTACTGCCGTGCATATCTCCACGCTGCGGGTCGCTTTGTCAAATACGACCTCCCCGTTCTTGCGGTAATACTTGGTCAGCACCGTGACCTTTTCGTTTTCCTTGCCGTCCAGCTCGATTCTCTCGGCCTGATAGGTGCTTGCATCCTCAAATTCGTCGGGACAGATGTTCGCGACCTTTTCCGCAGGCAATCCCCTGTCCTTGGCCATCTTGCGTACAGCGCCCAATTTGAGCCGCTGGGCGATGATGAGGTAGTCCTGCTTCTGCACATCCCGGAGCTGCGGGTTGGCTACAAAAAAGTTAAGAGCATCCACGGTTTCCCCGCGAAGCTCCCCCACATATTTGTCTCCTGTTACGCTGGTGTCCCAGTAAAAGTGCCAGATGCCCGTCCCGTTGGTCGCTGCATCGTCACACGCCTCGTTGCACAGTTTGTCCATGTCGGCTCTGTCCCAGATCGTCCGTGCGTACTCGGTGCAGTTCTCGGCGGCGTCCTGATGCATCTGGTCAAGGATCTCGTCACCGCTGGCGCTGCCCTGTCTGTAGACGATGCTGACAGGCTGGTCAAGCACGCTGGAGCGCTTGCTGCGAACGATCATGTCCACAATGTTAAGGACGGGTCTCGGCAGGTTTTTGGTGCGCTCTGTCGCTTGTGGCCACTGGTCGCCCTCCTTAAACCGCACAAAGGTCGGGAATTTGGTGCTAAAGCCCATCTTGTTGTGGTACGCTACACCCTCTCGGTATAGCGTCCACAGGGTTACATCACTCATATCAATCCTCCGGGCCGTTAAGCCACTCGTTGAATATCTTGGTTGCATACTGCTCCTGCGCCGTCTGGTCGTCCCCTAACGCCCACAGGATCAGGCGTTTTAGCCATCGTCTTACCATACCTGATACCCTCCTTGTTCTTCGGTCTGCCGCAGCTCCGGCGGCAGCTTGTACTTGGTAACCGGCGGCTGTCCCGCATACGGTCTCCCGCTGCAAAAATACCTGATTGCATCAGGTGCATGGGTCAGCTCGTGCGGCTCTGTCGCTACATCGTTAGGCTTGTGGTCATCATACTGGACCATCGGCAGGCATCTGATGACCTGCTTACAGTTGCGGAAAAACCGCAGCCCTGCGATCCTCGTCTTGTCGCCGGTTATGATATCTCTGCTGTCCCTCGGCTTGAGCCACTCATGTACATCCTGCCAGCCGTTGATGCGGTCGTTGTCCACCTTAACCAGCGGGATGTCCTGCTCCATAAATATATCCGCCACGCTGCGGCCTGTGTCGTTACGCCTGTTCCACAGGTCGGGCGGCGCAAGCCATTGCTCGACCTTATCATCCCCGTTGGCTTCCTTGATCCGCATGGCGGCATCCGATGCGATCAGCCCTGACTCGTATATCTCTCGGTACACATAGCCGTTGCCCTCGCCGTCAATGGCGATCCAGTATCCGGCCAACATATCAAGGCCGTAGTCCATGGCAAAGTAGCGTCTCCACCAGTCTGGTATCTCTATGGGGTCTATCACATGGATATCGTTACGCCACTCGGCAAAATACTGACCTGCAAACACATTCCAGTCGCCATCCAGCCATGCACGGCGCATATCCTCCGGTAGGGTCTCCAGCATCCGTACATAGCCTGGGTCCTTATCCACCAAAACCTTGTTGTCGTATACCTTGGCCGGGATAAACTCGTAGTCTTCGGGGTTTTCAGAGGCCGTGTAGTCCCGGTCGATAAACAGGCGCTTGACCCACGCATGTCCGACTCCGCCGGGGTTGCAGGTCAGATACATCCGATGGGGGAAGTCGTTGGCGCCCCGGTTACTTGCCACAAGGTTGTTGTACATAAACTCGGTAAACTGTGTCGCCTCGTCCAAAAACATGATGTCGTACTCTTGCCCCTGATACTGCAGCACATCTGCCTCGGCGGAGCAGTATCCAAAACGGATACGACTGCCGTTTGGGAATATCATCGCCTTTTCCGAGTCCCGATAGGTGGCAATGTCGGGTTCCAGCACCTTCCGCAGCTCCAACACATGGTTTTGCCACAAATCAGCATATGTCCGGCGCAGGATCAGTATCTTGATGCCGCTATAATTAACGGCAAGCATGGTGGCCTTGGCTCGCACCACCCAGCTCTTACCGCCGCCTCTGGCGCCGCCGTAACACACCCTGCGCTTTTCCGACAGCAAAAACTGCTCCTGCTTGGGATTCGGTGTGCCTAAATTGACCGTCATTTGGCGTACTCCTTGCCATTGCCCAGCACGATCTCGATTTTGGGTATCTCGCCACCCAGATCAATCGGCTGATTGGCCTTGCCGTATACTCTGTCTAATACGGTTTCGGCGCACTTTACTCTCGTTTCGGTTTTCTCATTTGTGTTGTTTAGGGTATCCACCAGCAGCTTAACTGCCGCAGGAGTCGCCGCTTTCAGCATTGCTTTGGCGTCTTCGGGGATTTTCGCCCTCCCGCTTGGGTTCCCACTCTGCCCTTTTTTCCATGGGCGCAGGTTCTCTTTGCTTTTCGCACTGCATCCACTGGCCATCTTCGGCACCTCCTTTCATTTTCTTCCCGCCCTGTCCCTCCCGGTGTCTACTATGCCGGGCTACCAATTATTGTTACCAAACCGTGGTTATCCGCTTAGTGCCTGTCTTGTTCCCGCACAGCAGGAGCGTCTGCGGCTGCTCATGGTCGCTCTCGCTGCTGGGCAGCAGCATCTTCCGGGCTGCGTATCCTCCGTACTGCTGCCATGCGGTACAGCTAACCACTACCAGCTGCTTGGTACGGATAACATTGTTGTTACTGTCCACCACGATCTTTTTGGGCTTACTGATGGTGCCTTTGTGGGTATGGCCAACAATCAGAGCGTCAATGCCCTCTATGGTGTAGCCGAAGCGCTCATTGCGGTTGACCGTTGCACCGGTGTAAATGCCGCCGCCGGAGCCATGGGTAACAGCCATCGTATAGCTGGTGATAGGGATATCTCTTGTTGCCCTGCGCCCAATCTCCAGCTTGAGGAATGCTATATCCTCGGCGTAGTAGTCCTCCATGTCCAGCTTGCACATGATATCGCCCATAATGTCTTGGTCGGTGTCCCTGGCTGTCCTCGCTTCGTGGTTACCGGATACCGCGCAGAGTATCTTATCCTTGATGGGCGTTAGCATTTCCACCATCATCTTTTTCTGCTCCCGCGGGCGGATATAATCCTCAAAGGGGCTTCCCACCGCGTTCCTGGTATTGTTGTTGATGAGATCGCCGCCAAGGATGAGATAAGCATCCTCCCGCTCTACCCGGCGGCAGAATGCTTGCCAGCCCTCTTTATCATGTAGGATGCTGCCCAAATGCACATCAGATACCGGATATACCTTGATGGTGTCGCTCTGCGGGATTTTGCGGACTATTAAATCCAGAGGTATCCCCTCCTTTATGGCATAAAGAAAGAGAGCGCCTTTCGGTACTCTCTGACTGCTTTTTGTAAGGCAGACTATTGCGAACTTGCGGCCTGCCAGCGCGGCACCTTTTTTACGAAGGTCATGTATCTTCGGCCGATGGGATAACGGGGCATCGGCGGCCCCGTAAAAAGGAAATAAAACATGAAGGTGGAGCACCCGATAGGGCTTGAACCTATAACCCGCTGCTTACAAGGCAGCCGCTCTACCATTGAGCTACGGGAGCAGATCGCCGGGATTAGGGGCCCGGCTCCCCATCAGGAGGAATGTCAAGGGAAGTCTGTGTTTTACCACGATATTAGTATACACCGTATATGCATCTTATTTCTGCAATGTTTCTGCAAACTTTACAGTTCGGTCAACCCATACCGGCAAAGGGCATATCTCCGGAGGGCTTCGTCCTTATCGTAGTAGATTTGCCGCTCGCTCTCGTTGAACTCCTGGCAAAGCCGCTGTATGTAGCCGTATTCCCGGCGGATGTAGAACAACTCAAGGATGCGCCGCTGCTTTCCCGTCAGGCAGGCCAGTCCTTTCTCAACCTGGGAGGTCTGCCACTTGACTATCGCAAGGTTTGCCGAGAGCGCATCCCGGCGGGAGATTGCGTTAATCAAATGATCTTCCCGGCCGCAGCCACCGCCCTTTACTGGTGTAGCATCGCTGGTAGCGGACCGAATGCCGTCCATCTGCTCATTGTAGCGGCGGATTTCTTCCGGCAGGCTTTCCAACGACCGGAGCTTATAGCTGTGGCATTTCAGCTCGTCAATGCAGATGCGCTTGTAGTCAATCATGTTTCTCCCTCCTCCATCAGCTCTTTATAGCTTATCCCGTTTTTAAGGCCGGGGCTTTCATCGCTGCCTGTTGCCCGGAAATGGGCCTGCGGGTGGCTGGGGTGCATAAACTCGATCATGGCAAAATTGGCAAGGTCAACCAACCATTCGGTATTGCCTGTTTCCCGGTACAGCCGCAGCCGTTCCTCTGCGCTGTCTATTGCCTTGGCCAGCTCCGGGTAGGTTTGGCTCATCCAGCCGTATTTGTAGTGAGATACAATGATACGGTTTTGCATGAGGGAGATAAAGTCCTTGCTCCAATCCCGCTGGATGATATCGGTTACATTATCCATCTTTGTCCTCCCTGCATTCTCCATGGCTGCAGAAGTCGTCATCTGCAAATCTGTAACCGACTGATCTATTCTCTGTTGGGTGTCTAAGTCTAAAACAGAACTTAAAAGGTGGGTGCAGTTCGCTAATTTTGTAGTACTTGCAGTCCTTGCATCTGACCACCGGCACAGCATCAACGGTTAGAAGATCATACTTGATTATGTGACATGCTTCTGCAAATCCCTCGGAAAGACTATCAAGATGAGTTTCACCGTTGTGTATCAATTCTTTCGTTTCCTCGTATTCTTTGTCAAACAGTCTCAATGCTTTATCAGCGTCAATCAGCCGCATCGTTGTCACCTCCGTCCATCTTTGCACCTACTAATTCACCGAGTTTTTCCATAAATTCTTCTGCGCCTTCAAATGTGTTGAAATGCCCATAAACAACAATTCCATTTCCCTCTGCAATGCATAAACAGGGCTTTTTCCTATCAGAAAATTTATATGCACCGATTTTGACTTTTCCATCAGTCAACACTCTCGCCATCGTTGTCACCTCCGTTCTTTCTCTCGCCGTAGGAGCAGAAATCCTCCGGCGCAATCTCCATATCATTAACATGACAAATCAAGAAGCCGTTAGAATTAACCGTTGCATTTACAAGATATTTGCAGTCCTTGCACCGCACTACCGGCGCCACATCTGCCGTTTGCATATCCGCAAGCACTCGTTTTGCGTCTGTTATCGTGGCGTTTGGTTCGGTTACTTCCAAGGCGGTCAACTTGGCAATCGCCGTTACCTGGTCTATGTATTCAGCCATTGTCAGCCCTCCTGTTCCACGCTTCGATTGCTAATAGATGGTTTAAGAACCAATGTGTTCTCGGTTCGATTGGGCAGTCTCTATTTGGGCAGCATACCCGAAAGCAGTGACCGTTTCTCTGCATAACACCCTTGTTTCCACAAAACGGGCAAGGTTTTAGCTCATTCATTCTTCATCGCCTCCAATGCTTTCTCCGCCTCCTCGCGGGTGAGGAATACAGTTTTGCCAAATCCATTTAGTGATACGCCATACTCCCGCCCTCGGGCACCTATTGGTTCGAGGCCAGCAAAGCCGATCTCATTGCCCAGACCGATCCGCTTTACCTCGCACTCGCTTATATGCTTATCCGTGTCCAGCAAGGCAAACACCCGCTGGCCCACCTTATATGGCAGCACCACCAGCCGACCGTCCTTGTCTGCCTCGGCCAGCTCCCGCAGGCGGGTATAACTGCAAATACTCTCCAAATCAGCAAGCCGCATCAGCTTCAGTGCGATCTCGTCTGCCTTATCTTTCTGCAGGACTTCCTCCGGCTCCAGCCCTGTGTCCTCGTAGGCAGCGAGGCGGTCGCAGATTTCGTCCTTAAATTCACAGTCATCAGTGCGGCATCCCATGCCGCCACACGGTTCTTCAAAGCATCTCGGGTAATGCGCGTGCCCATTTTCGCGTTTTGTCAGCCGTTCCATCACTCTACCTCCTGCATCCAAAATTTACGACGGCAAGATTGACAACGCATCTCGACATCAGTTGATTGACATGGGTAGTGGCCATCCAGTTCCTGTGGACAAAGGTCTAATACACCATCCACAAAGACTTTGGCATTAGGCCAGTGTTCAAGAAACACGCTCTGCCTCGTCTTGCGTGGATGTTCAGCAGACCACTCCGCGACTTCTTTTACAACATCCTCGGCGCAAGTGCTCATGTTGAATAAGGAGTACTTCGGGTTCTCCCCTGTCACAGCAAACATTCTTCTGCGCTCCTCGACAAACTTCACAGCATCCATGTTATCCCTCCTTTTACTTTTGGAACAGTGCCAAAATGTCATTGTACACTTGGGTTACCACATCTTTTGCAGCGTCTACTGCATCGTAGGTCACATTCTTTGCTATTGTCATCTTTATCAGCGTATCAGATGAAGGGATTAACGCGCAAACAAAACACCCAACAAGAAGTACAGTAAGTCCAATCTTTTTCTGTTTTTGACACTTTTTCTTTACATTTTCATCATAAGTACAATCACTATCAACTTGTCCTGAAAGAATAAGGACAAGCCCAATCGCAAAGCCAAGGCCGCCAAATACAAGTTTTAATCCGTCTGCCAGTTCAATCAGGTAAAACAACCACGGGTTAATTACAGGTTCCATCAGTTTATCCCTCCAAAATTCTCAAGATAATATTGCTTGCAGTCCTGCCAACCCTTGTAATAGGCTGCCTGCTCCCGGCGTTCCTGTTCCTCTGCGGTGATCTCCACCTGGGCCACTTCATCCAACTGATTCCACCTTTCGGCCGAAATAGCCGATAGAACCATTATGCAGAAAGCAGCTAAGATTATCGTAACTGCCGCTGCCGTCCAGTTCCTCATAGCGAATCCCTCCTAAATCCGAAGAATGTCTTTATTTGCGGCAGGGTCTCCAGCCTGTGGCCGTCTACCGTTACTAAGGCGGCATAGCCCTGGCCTATCCAGCCACGGTGCCAAATCCCCCGGGCTTCGTAGTAGTCCACGCTCTCCCGTCGCTCCGTGGTTTTGCCGCAGATTCTTATCTCGATGTCGATTTTCCCATCCCGGCGCTTTAGCCAATTCTTGGGGCGCTTATACTTACCGGATGCCGCCGCATCCTTGTAGCATTGCTTTGAGCAGTACTTTTGTCCCGGCTGGCCGAAATAGTCCTTCCCGCAGTATTCGCATTTCTTCGGCTCAGCTTTTTTCATACTGCTTTTGCGGGCCCGGATGCTGTCCATGGCCTTTTGGCACTCCTTGCAATACAGCTGTCTGGTGTTGGTGCTGCCTATCGGCCCTCCGCATCTCTTGCAGGGCCGGTTTGGGTCTCTCTTGATTCCATAGCGATACAAGATCGAGGCCACAGAGCCGTAATCAAGATCAAGAATTAAGGCAATCTCCCTGTTGGTCTTGCCCTCCCGTACCAGTTGTTCCAGGAACTCCGGGTCGTTTGAATTAGAACAGCCGATTTTGGCGTTAGGAGACGCTTTATCGTATGACATCATAACTCACCACCTTTTCCTGCTCGTCCATCTCTGCGCGCATTTTTATGGCTTTGGTGACAGCGTTCCATCGCTTGATAAATTCCTCGGCACTTTGTCCCTCAAAAAGCGGATTCTCCCGCTCTATTTCCGTTCCGTGTTTACCCATTGTGTTACCTCCTCTATGTCAACTTCTGTTCTTGGGTTCTTTGGGTCATATGCCCCACGCAGCCTTAATTCCACATGGTCAAAGCTATCATCTGCGATTACTCCCCGGTGTACCAGACCGTCCATCAGCATCTTGCCGTTGTAGTTGTCGGGGTCGTGCCTGTGCCTGGTTGGAAAGTAGTAGGTGATGGTCACTACCGCCTTGCCCATTGGTTTGCACTTGGGGCAGTATGCAACAAACAGCTGCAGCCAGCGCTGCTTTTCTGCCCGGTAGTCCCAGGCGTTAGCCCGACCGGCGTATTTATTCAGCGATGGGGGGATTTCTGGGATGGTGATTTTCATGGCGCTCCATCCTTCCGGTAAATAACCAGCATTGATGGAAACGGTGCGCTATTCTTGCTGTTGCCAAACTTCAATCGCCCTCGGATAAACCTTATTTCCGCCTTACCAAGTACAAAATCGTGGAACCATTTGGTATCTGTTCTTGCTGGTACTAAACAAACCACCGTTGCGCTGCTTTCGTATGCCTTTTTCATCCATTTTTCAATGCCTCTTCCATAAGGTGGATTGCACCAACACACCCCCGTCCAGATCTGTTTAAGCCCGTCTTGCTCTGGGGTGTAGAAACGCTGGCACTTTGCATTTTGCTTGATGGCGCACACATCTGTTTGAAATCGGAATTCTTCATCAAGCTTGTCAAACAGGTCTTTCGGGGTTTCCCACATATCCGTTGCGCTTGAAAAAAGAGCATTGTTTATCATGCGTCCTCCTCAAATCCCGGCAGGACGGTTTGCCCTGGAAGTATGCCGTCCTCCATCCACCAATGGAAAACATCAACGCCTGTATCGCCCATTCTGGTAAAGCATTTCACCATGCCCCGCCGCTTCCGTTCCTCGATCATTCTATCGAATGCTGCTATGTAGGCTTTTTTGTATGTCGGATATTGAGCAAACTCGTTATATCTCACTGATGTGCCAGCCAGCGGGCATCCTACACAACCGACCCGCCTCCACCCGTTGGCGTACAGAGTGCAAAGGCTCACCTTGTTCTCCGAGCAAAAATCCAAAACATCTCTTGTTGTCCAATCAACGATAGGGTTAACGACACGCTTCCCTTTCATTTGGCAGGTTTCGAAAAGCCTACGATCCTCATCATTGTCATTTGACAAAACAATCTTATTTTCCCGTTTGCTTGCTATGACCTCCAATATCCCACGGTTCTTTTTTCGTGCGTTACTTTCATCCCACCTTACTCCAGTAACGATAAACCGGTCATTTCCGCCCCCCTCCTTGAGTTTAGCGCAGCAGTATCTTACAATTCTCGTGGGTGGCATCAGCTTTTTCTGGATTAGGTTCCACATTGTTGTCCTTGTCCCGTCCGGGCGAACATGATAGTCGATGTCGCATTTGATCCCTGCGAGTTCCAATTCCCGAAATGTTTCCCGAACATGGTAAACAGTTTCTGGAGCGTCAACAGTCGTATGGCTGTGCAGCACCTCAAACGGGATTTTAGCAATCTGCGCCAGCTTCAGGATAGTATCGCTGTCCTTTCCACCGCTGTATGTAACAACAAGCGGTTTTTTGTATAACATCTGCGACATTTCTGCCGCTTCCTGTAATCGCCTTACGGCAATATCAACCTTGTCGCTCATGCATTCTCCTCCATCATTCGCTCCGCCAGCGCTATGTCATAGCTGGGCAGCTGCTTTACCTCGGCCATACCGGCCAGCTTTGCCCGGATATCCGCAGGCAGGGCTTGCATTTTGCGCTCGCTCTCCTGCCTTGCCCGGTAGCTGCGCATAAAGTTGGACTGCACCACGCTCTGCACTGTCCCGGTGTCCATGCTGGCCCATTCCCGCAGCTGGGAGGGGTGACCTACCAACCGTTGTAAGTTCTCCGGCAGGGCTGCAAACTCTTTCTCGCTGTTGTAGCCGCTGTTCCGCAGGGCCTTTGCAATCAGCGCCCATGCTTCCCCCTCGGAGAGTTCCGCCGGTCTGCTGATCTCCCCGATAGCGACTATGATAGCCCCGATGTGCGGGGGAAAACCCTTGCGGTCGCTGGCAATGTGGGACTTAACCGCCGCTGCCACAAGGTTAGCCGGGTAGTCTGCCAGCATCTCCGCCCACAGGTTTACCACCGCTTCCGCATCCTGCCGTTTCATGTCCCTGTAGTAGCCGGGGTATGCGGCCTTCAAAATCGACATGACGGCAAGTGTTTCAGATCGGGTCATGCTCTCCCTCCTCTCGCAGCATTTGCAGGAAAACATTGTCGGTTTCCCCCTGCGGAAGCTCGTCCTCCCACCTGCGCTGGTTCAGCCATGTTGCAGGGTTTGGGATGTACTGGCCGTTGTTCTCCGTCCATTGGCGGCTTCGCTTCTGTGCAGAGATGGCATCCATCATGCGGTCAAAGGTCTGCTTATCCGGCTTGATGCGCTCAAAAGCCTTTTCCGCTGCGCCTTTGCCGACTTTCTTTGGATACTGCGCCCAAAATTCGGCAAACCGGCCCCCTTGGGGGGCATGGGGGGTACTTGGATTCGGATTCGGATTAGGATTCGGATTCGGATTGGATTCAAGCCGCAGCTCGCCGCAATCCGCCGCAAGTTGCGGCAACTCGCCGCAGATTTCCGCAGACGGTGTAAAGCCGCTGTTTTTAGGCGGGTCGGGATATTTGGGTTTGCATTCTCGTATCCGTTGATGATCGGCCCAAGTCGGGAACCAAAAGTAGGGCTTCCCGTCCACCTCGTAGAGGGAAACGCAGCCTTTGGCCGCCAAACCGTGGAGCGCATCGTTGATATCTTTTGCAGTAACCCTTTCCCGAAGCGGGAATGCGTTGCCTTTGATGATTGCAGGGCGGGCATCTCCTCGTCCTGCGTCGTCTACCGAAACAATAAGACTTACCCAAAGCCGAAACTCGAAATCCGTTAAGGATGCTATCTTGTCGCTTGTGCGGAAGCTATCCTTTATCAATCTATTCGGCATTCCTCCTCACCTCCCGTCAGAATGGGAGGTCGTTAGGGTCGCCCTCGACTTCTTCAAATCCGCCCTGCTCGCTCTCTGCGGGCTTTTCCTCTGCCTTGCCGGTAGATTTGCTGCCGCCGAAAAGAGCTTCCTCTGCGATAACCTCGGTGGCGGTGCGCTTATTGCCGTTCTTGTCCTCATAGTTGCGAACTTCGATGCGGCCGACAATGGTAATGAGGTCGCCCTTGCCGAACCACTGGTTCACGAATTCGGCTGTCTTGTTCCACGCTACGATTGGGATGAAGTCGGTCTTCTCACGGTCACGGTTGCGGTCTACGGCGATGGTAAAGCCGCATACGCTCTTGCCGCTGTTGGTCTGCTTCAGTTCGGGGGCCTTGGTCAGACGCCCATTAAGGATTGCTTTGTTCAGCATTCTGTTTCCTCCAAATAGTTCGTGTAAAATTCCTCCCGGAACATCGGGATAGTGAAATCGTAGTTGTCGATGCAGGCTTGCTCGCCCAGCCGGTGCAGCCAATCCATCACCTCTGCACAGCCGTGTGCGTGTGTCAGATGGCATGGCGTGTGGCACAGGGACACCCAAAGTCCCATGCGCTTGCTTTTGCTCCGCATGGCGTTGCCGAAGATTTCGTGCCGGTCGAGCTTTACGCCGGAGCGTTGGCACAAAAAGCACTTAGATGTGTCGGCCTGTACGATGCTCGGAGCGTAACCGTTTCGGTCAAGCTCTGCGCCCCATTCGTTTTTCATTTGCCCCATTCCTCCTTTAGCAAGGCCAGCTCGGCCGGAGTGGCAACATCTATCCCTTGCTCTTTGCAGTCTGCGATGACGGCATCCAGCAGCCGGGACATCTGTTTGGTGTTGTAGGTGCTGCTGCCGTAGTACAGCCGGATCACCAGATGGTCACCGTCTGGCTCGTAGTCTACCTGTTCCGTTACCCAGCCAGTACCGAGCATTTCCCACGCTGTCCGGACAGTCTTGGCGGCTTCCGGCTCGATATTGTGCACATCCTTCCAGATGCCGACCTCCTTAATGTACTTCCGGTACAGCTCCTCCTTAGTCAGCGGGGCCGCCTGGGTGGAGAGGGTAAAGGCCAGATCATCAAGGAGCGCCCAAAGGTACGAGTTGGCCGAAAGGCTCCTGCGCTCGTGGTGCTCCTTTAGTTCGGCGGCGTACATCTTGCCTGGCTTCATCTCATCAAGGAAAGCCTGGGCAGCTGCGGCATCTTTGGTATACAGGGTGATGCCGTAGCCGTTCCGGTCTCTTGTCCAATCGGCAGAATCAAACCGGAGCCTTGTTTTCATTCTTCTCGGTCTCCTTTTCGGCGGCAAAGGCTTTCTTCTGGCAGTTCGGGCACAGTTTGCGGCCGAACCGCTGGACGCTGTAGGCGGCGATCTCGCTCACAGGCCAATACTCCCCGTTGCGCTTTTTGATACCGGTGATCTGCTGCCCGCAGTCGATGCAATACTCGGTAGGCTCCGGTTCTCTTTCTGCGCCCTCCGGCAAGTCCTCGCCAGCGTAGATATACAGGCCGAGGCCGTGTCTGGCACAGGCTTTTGTAAGGGAACGCTGGATTGCCTTATTGGCATCGAATGAGGTAACATCACTGGCCGGGATTGAGCGGTTGCGGTTATCCATGACCGGAAGATACTCGATGTGCTCAATGCCGTTGACGGTTACGCCAGTCTTAACCCAGCAGGTCTTACCGTCTGTGTGGTAAAACAGGCCGTTAGCATCCTCGTAGATGGTATAGGTCGCATCCGGGTGCAGCTTCTTGATTTCTCCCCAGGCCCATGCCCAGGAAAGGTATGTAAGGCCATTCTTCTTCTCTGTCTTGTCAGAGCAGTTGATGCTGTTCAATTCTCGAAAGTAGTTCTCCATAGCTCCTCCTTAATATCTGTCTGGTTCTTCATCAAAGTACCTGTCAGCATCCGCATCGCTGGCGTCAAAACGCTTAACACAGTTTTCGCAGCCAATGACCATGCCGTCCTTAATGTAAATGGTCTCGTTGATCTCGCAGCCGCACTCCGGGCAGATGTGCGGCTTATCATCGTAGTTATCCACCCAGCTCGGAATGGGCCTATCCGGGATATCGTATGGGTTCATGCTTCCACGACCTCCCCATTTTCCAGTTTGTAAAATACCCCAGGTTTTATAATCTCACCATCTACCTTTACAGCTCGCACCTCTTTAATGGGGTAAGTATTACCGTTCCAGCCACCCCTCTCTGTTAGGACGAGCCAGCATCCAATGGCGCCGGATGCCTTACTATCAACTCCGGTGACGATTGCAATAGACTCCTTTCCATCAACGGTGGCTGCGCTACAGTCGCCGGTGTTGGTGGCTGCGCTACGGTTGCCGGTGTTG
>ERZ1034882.261-NODE-261-length-29561-cov-7.651867_pt1 | contig 29561 bp, 29 predicted proteins | sample MGYA00520606_ERZ1034882 | MGnify/ENA primary metagenome ERZ1034882 (study PRJEB33766, sample SAMN09781726) | gut metagenome | biome: gut microbiome | host: Homo sapiens | place: Madagascar | study: EMG produced TPA metagenomics assembly of the PRJNA485056 data set...
TTTTTTAATTTATCTTTAAACTTAGCTATAGAGCTGATTTTATCTTTGAAACTGCTTTTTTCTTCATTACCAGTTTCTTCATTACCAGTTTTATCTATGCCATCAGCTTCAGGCTCTGACTTTTGGTCTTTATCAAGCCCAACAGATTCTACATTATTATCTTCAGCAGGCTCTGATTCAAATACCGTTTTCGCAGCCTTATGCTCAACTTTATTCTTATCCCTGTCTTTTTTCTTTTTATCAGACCCGGATGGTCTGGATGAACTGCCATCACTTTCTGTTTTTGTCTTAGCTTTGTTAAGCTGGATACCAAACAGACGTATAGCAAACTGCGCACCGCCATCTTTATCATATCCAGCCTGAATCGATATAATATGCAAAAGCCATGAACAACTGGCAAAAGCATATTTACGCATATCATTATACTGTCCCTCAATCCTGTATCTGATTGGGACAAACAGCACCGCAAGTAACGCTGCCAGCACAAGTCCGACAAGAACAGCTATGATAATAAGTATAATTTTAATAATCAACAGTAATATATGAAGCATTACACTCCCCCATGTTCATATTATACTCCGCTACAATATCAGCGCATTCTCGTTCCAAAGTGAAGGTATTCCCTTATGTCAAATGCACCTGTATTAGAATACACATCATCTATGATGTCTCTGACCACCATAAATGCTTCATCTTTTCCATCTGCAAGTCCAACCACATATATGTCGCTTTTATGCTTCTTAAAATATGGCTGTAACAGCATGTCAGCCGGGATAATATCAAGGAGATTGTCCGTATTAGACGACAAAGTTATAAGATATGTATCAAAACTAAACTTATTGCTTCTGATTCTGCCAAAAACTTTATATTTAGATTTAGCAGCATTCTCGCCTAAATACAACTTCCGATACCACTTCATACTCAGCCTTCCATTAAAGATTTAAGAATTTCCACTGTAGCTTTCTGCTCTGCCTTATCACTGCACTGCATCAGTGAAATATTAATATAGCTCTGTATATCCTCAGTATTGTTAAAGAACACTGGAAGCTGCGATAAAACCGTCGCCATAACAGCTCTTCTTATCTGTGTAGAGACACCCTCAAACATCTTAGCCATGTCATCTATAAGCTGCTCACATACCTCATCTGCATATGAGTCCTCTGGAATCATGCTATAGTCCTCATCCCCATGAAGCTGTACGAAATCGCTTCCTGACTGCAGCTTGGTAATCTTTCCCAGCACTTCAAAATCCTGTACTCTGTTATATTGTTCAAGCTCTGCCTTATGGCTCTCAGGAAACTCATGAATAACAAAATCACAATTAGATATTACACCTAATATTCTTTCCTGCTTTCCCTCGAATAAAACAAATTTATCCAGAAGTTCTTCCGGAACTTCACCTGCACTTTTCTCTGCCTCATTAATCTGGACGATAATATCTTTTGCAAGGTCAACCTCTGTATTATCCCCAAGAGACATTTCATTGCTTAAAACAATTGAATATATATCGTTAACCATTGATGCAAGAAGGACAAAACGGTCAGCACAGCCATTCATCTTATCAGCTCCAGCCTCAAGAAGCTTATGCAGCCTGTCATATTCATCATTATCAACTGCTGAATAATCAACAGCTTCCAGCTCGCGTATAATATCTGCCATCTCTGGAAAAATATCATCAAGATTCTCTGGCTTTTCAAGTAAAGATGTAGTCTTTAACGAATACATGAAATCATCAATAGTTCCCTTCTGGGCACCATGATACAAAGAAAAAGCCTCCCTTATATGTTCAAAGAACGTATTCTTGGATATTCTCACTGGAAGCTGTCCGATAACATTAGCTATCTTTCCGTTGATAACCACATTGTCTCTGTCCGACAAAATGTAATGCATCAAATCATTAGTAAAGTATGTGTTGTAATATGATGAATCGAATTCTGTCTCCTTGAACCTGTATTCTATTCTGTTAAGAATGTGCTCATATATCCTTAATCTGTCAATATAAGCCACAACAACGTCCATCACATGAATAATGCGCTGTCTGAAATCCTCTATGCATGAAACTGTAAGCTCTCCTGCAAGCAGCTTAGACACTATATCATTAAATTCACTATACATATCAGCATATACTTCATCACTACAGCCGTCCTGATCACGGTTCATATCATAGACCGTGTAATAATTCATAGCCAGCTTAATATATCCCAAAGCGTTATACATTGAAGAAATTCCTTTGATATATTTGTCAAAGTTATCTTCCATATTCTTGCCTCTCGAAAGTTCAGAAGCAATGCTACTTAAATCCTTCATCTCAAACCTCATACCCTGAATTGTTACTTATCTTAAATTATAAATCTAACTTCTTATAGAAATCAGTATAATCAAATGTTGCAAAGTAATCCTTTGGAGTCTCTGCTCTTCTTATCATCTCAACGCTTCCATCTTCCTTGAGAAGCAGCTCTGCTGAACGAAGTCGTCCATTATAGTTATATCCCATAGAGAATCCGTGTGCACCAGCATCATGGATAATAAGATAATCTCCTCTGTCTATCTTAGGAAGCTTTCTGTCTATAGCAAATTTATCGCAGTTCTCGCAAAGTGAACCAACTACATCATATACATGGTCACATGGTGCGTTCTCCTTGCCAGCAACTGTTATATGGTGATATGCGCCATAGATAGCTGGTCTCATAAGGTTAGCTGCACACGCATCAACACCAATATACTCCTTATGAGTATGCTTCTCATGTATAGCCTTAGTTACAAGGCAGCCATATGGTGCAAGCATGAATCTTCCAAGCTCTGTATATATAGATATATTGTCAAGTCCGGCTGGTGAAAGTACCTCATAGTATACCTTCTTAACACCTTCTCCGATAACTGCAATATCATTCTTAGGCTGGTCTGGCTTGTAATCAATACCAACACCACCTGAAAGGTTGATGAATTCTATATTGATTCCAACTTCCTTCTGAACCTCAACAGCAAGCTCAAATAAAATCTTTGCAAGTGTTGGATAATATTCATTAGATACTGTATTACTTGCAAGGAATGAATGGATTCCAAAATGCTTAACACCCTTGCTCTTAAGAATCTTGTATGCCTCGATAATCTGCTCATGTGTCATTCCATACTTGGCATCGCCAGGATTGTCCATGATTGATGTTCCAAGCTTGAATACTCCGCCTGGATTATATCTGCAGCAGATTGTATCAGGAAGCTTGCCATCAAGAGCCTTCTCTAAGAACTCTATATGAGTTATATCATCAAGATTGATGATGGCATTGACATCATTAGCATACTTAAATTCCTCTTCTGGTGTATCGTTAGATGAAAACATTATCTCACCTGACTTAAAGCCGCATGCCTTGCTCATCATAAGCTCTGTAAGAGATGAGCAGTCAGTACCGCATCCCATCTCATGTAAGATATCAAGAATGTATGGATTAGGAGTAGCCTTTACAGCAAAAAACTCTTTAAATCCCTTGTTCCATGAAAATGCATCATATAATCTCTTTGCATTCTCTCTGATACCCTTCTCATCATAGAGATGATATGGAGTTGGATACTTCTTATCAATTTCCTTAAGCTGTTCAAGTGTAACAAATGTTTTCTTCTCTGCCATTTTAATAATTCCTTTCTCAAGTAGTAAATCTAGTTAACAAATTTCACTGACTAAAATCGTATATTAAGCATACTCATTTGTCAAGTTATTCCGTTGATTAAAAGATAAGGAAACAGTCTTAAAAAAGACCATTTCCTTAAATTCAAAACAGTTATTATTCTATTAAAGATTATAGCATCCTTTAAATGCACTCGCATCAACTTTGACATCACTTCCATAATTAATCTTCTTTAAGTTAATGCAGTCAATGAATGCCTCTGCGCCAATTGACTTTAAGCTCTTAGGGCATATGACCTCTTCAAGATTAGTACAGTTCTCAAATGCATTGTTGCCTATCACTTCCACCCCTTCTGGAAGTTCTACCTTAACTATGTCCCCTCTTTCTGCAAAAATGTCTTCAGAGATACATGTAAAATCCGTCATATCTATCTCCTTGATTGTCTTGTTGTAAAGATAAACCTTAATTCTCTCCTTCATAGCACTACCTCTCCCTATTTAATATTTCAGATTACAAAAACCTGTTGTAGCCGTTCGCATATAGATTGTAGAGATTATTAGATAACTCTGATGACACTGATTCATTATAGCTGTTATAAATGCTTTTAACTTTATTAATATATGATGTTGTCTGTGAGAATGGTGGAACTCCGCCATTCTTATCAACATTGCCATATCCTGAATTATATGCTGCGAGTGTCAATGTCAAATCGCCGTCATATCTGTCAAGCATCCATGATAAAACTTTTGCTCCGCCCAGTATATTCTGGCTTACATCAAACGGGTCTGTTACTCCGTAATCACTGCATGTTGCAGGCATAAGCTGCATGATTCCCATCGCTCCACCTGATGAAACTGCATTAGTATCAAATCCCGACTCTGCCTGTGCTACCGCCTTCAGCAGATTGACATCCACACCTGTCTGTTCAGATGCCCAGTTAAATATAGCATCCAGATCTGATTCATCTGATATTGTATTATATACCTCATCAAATGCACCATCTGAATCTATTGTCATCTGTGATGAACTGTTTTCCTCCACTCTGTAGATATTGCCATCAAGTATTGCTGTAATTGCATCCATCACCAGTTCCTGTTCCTTCTCATAATCTCATATTCCGCATACGCTTTTTCAAGAATCTGTCTCTCATTAGAGAATCTAAGCAGATGAAAAGCTTCATTGTACTTATAATATCCAGAATCCTCGAAATATTCTTCTCTCTGTGGTTTGCTGTAATAACTGTCAGAAGACATCAGATACCACAGTACTGACTTATTAACAACCTCTTTACCAGCTGTAAAATTATAATGTGTTGTATCAATATACTTTCTGATATTAGCAGTGGCTCCGCTCTCTTCCTTAACTTCTCTTAACGCTGTCTGTTCATGGGTTTCACCATCTTCAACTGTACCTTTAGGAAGAACCCAGCCTTCATACTTGTTCTTATATCTCTTATAGAGAACAAGTATCTTACCTCTATATATTACCACACCACCACAGCTTGTTGCCTCTATCATTGCAATTCCTCCTGTTATCAGGTGCGACCTCTTAGGTTAATTATACAACCCACTGGCAGCCTTGGCAACCCTTACTTGGCATACATCAGTTAAAATATGCATCAAGGACAGCCTTGGCAACATATGTTGATGATGAACCTGAATATCCCCCCTCAAGTATAACACATATAGATATCTCAGGATTATCATATGGCGCAAATCCTACAAACCAGGAATGTGCCAGCCCGCTGTTATCATACTGTGCCGTGCCAGTCTTGCCTGCTGCCTCATAGCTTGTCCATTTCAAAGCTGGCGCAGTACCATCTGTTACAACACTCCTGCACAGTGATGCAATATATGACGCCTCATCCTCTGTGCACACCGTTGATTTTATTACAGGATTGTTAACCTTTAAAACATTGCCTTCTGCCGACTGGACCTGCATAACTACATAAGGATTCATCATAACTCCTTTGTTAGCTATCGCAGATATAATCATAAGGTTATGTATAGGACTTACCATAGTTTTACCCTGGCCTATGCATGTCTCCTGAATCTCGCTTATGCTTGATGATGAATCAAGTGCAAAGCTGCTGATTGCCGCATCCAGTCCTGTTCCAAGATTTTTATTAAATCCAAAGCTCTCACACAGCTGCTTGAATTTATCAAGTTTAAGTTCAAAACCTATAGTTGAGAAAAATGAATTACATGAGTTAGCAAACGCCTGTGAAAGATTTTCAACTCCGTGGACAGTCTCATCTGCGCATGGAATTGTAGTTCCTCCATTCACATAGGCACTTCCCGTACACTCATATTCAAACTGCTCATAGTCACTGTAATCCCTTATAAATTCAAGTGCAGTAAGTACCTTGAACGTAGAACCCGGTGCATACAGACCATTGACAGCCCTGTTAAGCAATACAGAATCACTGCTGTCATACGAAAGCCATTTGTTATAATCAGCATCGGCATTATTAGGGTCAAAATCAGGTTTTGACACCATCGCAAGAATCTTTCCTGTAGATGGCTCCATCGCTATAACTGCCCCTTTATTATTGCCAAGTGCATCATATGCCGCCTTCTGTAACTTAGGATTGATTGTTGTAACAACATCATTGCCTGTGCTCTTCTGTCCCTTTAGTTCATTAGTCAGCTCTTTAATTATATTCCCATCTGTTGATAATAATTCATAATTTGCCTGACCTTCTACGCCACTTTTCGACATATTAAGTCCTACAACATGACAGTACATCTTTCCAAATGGATAATATCTGTATTCATTGTCCTCTGCATCTGTCTTTGTCTGTGCAAGGACTGTGCCATCAGAAGCCATGATACTGCCCCGCACAACCTTCTCAGACAGCACATCAATTCTTTTGTTATACGCATTATTGACAACTAAATCTGCCTTAAACACTGTAAAATAGACAAGATATCCAGCCATCAGAAGAAAAAGTCCTATAAAAATAAATGATATTACATTCGTTTCCCTGTTTCTCAAGCCTTTTTTATGGCTCATCAGAATATCACTTTCCTTTTTTTGCTTTTCTTGCTTTTTCATACACATCAACCTCATCCTGTCTCATATTATACATGCCATTGATAATCGCAAATATAATAAGAGAGCTTAACATTGAGCTTCCACCATAACTTACAAATGGAAGTGTAACTCCTGTCATAGGAATCATCTTCATAGCACCGCCTACTGTGAGGAATACCTGAAATCCATATGTAACGCCTAATCCCACAGCGACAAGCCTGTAAAATAAAGTTTTACATCTCGATGCTATATTCATCATAAGAATCAGATTATTAAGACATATAAGAATCAGGCACACAGCAAATATTACTCCGAATTCCTCAACAATCGCTGAGAATATGAAATCCTTCTGCACAACAGGAATTCTGTCCGGCATTCCCTGACACAATCCGAATCCAAACCATGAACCCATCCCTATAGAAAACAGTGACTGGCATATCTGATATCCGCTTGAGTCAATTGTAGCCCACGGGTTCCTCCATATAGTCACTCTCTGTCTTATATGGGCAAAAAGCTTATATGCTATAACTGATGCCACAGCACCAGATGCTATGCCATACAGCATATAGTCAACTCTTTTCGTTGCAACATAGAGCATACAAACATACACAACGAAAAATATAAGTGCCGCTCCCAAATCCTTGGACAATACCAGTATAATCACATGTACAGCCGCCATAATTGTCGTTATCAGAGTCTGCTTAAAATCAATCGCCTTGTTAAACATTGATGCAATAAACATGACATACAAAATCTTGACAAACTCACCCGGCTGTACTGACACAGGGCCTATTGTAAGCACAAGATTAGCACCATATACCTGATTAGAAAACAGTACGATAACAAGCAGTACAAGTCCTGCAGCACAATACGCCCATCCCATGTTCCTGAAGCTTTTAACCTTCTTTATAAGCCATGGTATAAAGAAACATATGACTGTGGAGCCACACGCTATTATGAACTGCTTGATACATTTGTTGTAATCCAGCCTTGCAATCACAATGAAGCCTATAGCGATAAGCATGCACATATTGTTAATCAATAATCGTGATGCCTTGGAATATAATATATCAAACACCGCAATAACCACAAAAAGATATATTATCTGCGCAAAATACAGTATCAGATAATTAACATTCTCTCCATTATTAATATAAAGTATGAAATATCCCAGAAGATGTATGGCAAACATAAACAGATTCTGGAAAATGTACACTGCCCTTCTCTTCTCTTCATCCTTGACAGATGCTCCGTAATATGACACCGCCGTATAAAAAGCCATCATAAAGGCAAATGCATATTTGGATAGTTCAATTAATACTATACGCATTATTCAACTCCTGTAATAAGGTGAGCCTTAAAACCTTCCTGTAAATCATCTTTAAAGCCTTCACCATGTCTAATCTTATCCTTATGCCAGCTATACTCACTCCGTATATAGTCAGGCGCAATGCTTTTAACAATCTCACTGTCCCTGTCCACATCAAGCCTCTTAGAATTAAGCATAAGGCTGTAGCAGTAATCACATTTGCTAAGAACATTATAAGACAAGTCACGTCTTTTATCATTAAGTGTTATGATTCCATTAGCTTTATCGCACAATCCATATGTCCTTCTCACACACTGCTTTGATACCATGACAGGAATGTCAGAGCTTATTATAAGTTCAACATCGCAGTCTGTATCAATCATATTAATCTCCTTTGATGTAAGCTCATATGGATAAGTAATTCTTATCAGCTTAAGATTACTGTTATTCACAACCTCTTTAAGCATATTATAAGCCATATTGTTCCAGCAGTACATATTGGCATCTGTTACAACCTTTGCACCGGGTACAATCTCTCCTAAGATGCCAAGCTCTTCTAAGTTGCGCACCAAGAATGTATCTATTCCTGTATTCACGCACCCTTTTATCAGCTCTGTAACTTCCACATGATCCTGCATGGTTATAATATGAGGAAGTGCCGCTATAATATCAACGCCACGCTTTTGTATATCTCTTACAGCCTCAATTCCCTGTCCTGTCAACACTTCACGTTCTATATATAACGCTGACAGCTCATATCCTGTATCAAGCATACCTGATACATCTTTAAGCTGCTCTTCTCCTGATGCAAGAAGTGTGTTATGCATAATGCCATTGCCTTCGCTGTGTCTGACAGAACTTTTGTATACATTCTCATCACATGGCTTATATGTTCTTCTATAAGAATCAATTATTATACGTGTAAGTTCCTCTATTCCCTGTCTTCTGATGTCATTAATCCACGCAACCGGCAGGAACACATCACCATCAATTGTAACATTGACACTACCAGGAACGAATGATGTATTGCCAAGCTTGCAGAGCTTCTCCCTTACAGCATCAGGCTGTGCTGCTGATTTCACTGCTGCCTCTGCTTCTGCCCCATACACAACTGCTTCATATCCCATTGAAGTAAGTCTTAATCTTACAGGTTTTCCAAGTGACACATGCATGTCCATATCAACTGGTGCATTGCCATTCTTGGTATTATCCACAAACTCATCAATAACCTTCTGGGTTATTTTATTATTCCTTGTTCTGAATACCGTTTTTCCTTTGTGCAGAGGATATTTCCTTGGCAGATTGACAACGAATGTCTCACCCGCCTTATAACTTCCACCGCTTGAAAAAGAATTGTCTCCGTCTATCTCAAATACATCCTGTGGATTAATATCTCTTAAAGCCTTAAATGTTATCCTTCCGTTAACGTTCTCCTTAACTTCCAGCGCAGGTGTTCCCATATGGTTAGGGCGCTCTATGCTCATCATCGTCCTGCCCTTTTTCTCTTTGTAGTAGCCTGTCGTGAAACCGCCTCTGTTGTATATATCCATAAGCTCTTCTATATCAGAATCACTTACCTTATAGCCTTTTCTTCCTTTGGCAAGATACATATCGACATATCTGCGGTAGATGTTCGTAACCTCTGATGCATAAGTTACATTCTTCATTCTTCCTTCAATCTTTAAAGAATACACTCCGGCATCTATAACATCTGGAAGCACCTTTAACGCACACATATCCTTAGGACTTAACGGATAATTCTGGTTATTATTATTAATTCTTTTAGAGTTATTGTACACATCATATGCCAGACGGCAGCTCTGTGCACATCTGCCCCTGTTGCCGCTTCTGTTTCCATTCATGCTGCTTAACAGACACTGTCCTGAATAACAATAACATAACGCACCATGTACGAATGATTCTATCTCTATATCGACCTTATCATGTATCGCCCTGATTTCATCAGATGTAAGCTCTCTTGCAGTCACAATTCTTGAGGCTCCCATATCTTTTAGAATCTTAGCCCCACAGCTTCCTGTTATCGTCATCTGTGTGCTGGCGTGAAGTGCCAGTCCTGGAAATTCATGTCTAAGCACATTAAACACTCCAAAATCCTGCACTATAGCTGCATCAAGCCCAGCCTCATAATATGGCTTCATATACTCTACAAGACTTTTATTAATCTCGCTTTCTTTGAGAAGAGTATTAACTGTAAGATATATCTTAGAACCTCTTATATGCGCAAAATCAATCGCCTCAAGCATCTCTTCCATGTTAAGATTGCCAGCATATGCCCTTGCCCCGAACATATCTCCGCCAAGATAGACAGCATCAGCTCCCGCCCTTATAACAGCTTTACATATATCAAGTGAGCCAGCCGGCGCAAGCACTTCAACTTCTCTCATTGTATTCTCCATTTCATAACCAGATAGATTTTGACCCCAACATCATTTTATTTAAGGAAATAAACCTGCAATTTGCGGACAAATCACAGGTTTAACATCAGTTTATTATTTGGCATTGAGTTCTGTCTCAAGCTTAACTATATTCTTCTGGTACTTATTAATCTCTTTTTTAAGTTCTTCAACCTCTTTAGCAGATGTATCTGCCTTTATCTGAGCAGCGATAAGTTCATGCTTAAGATCATATATCTCCTTATCCTTATCTTCTATCTCCTCTGATAAGCTGTCTCCAAGCTTCTTAGCCTTGAAATAATCATCAGCGATATTAAGATACATAAGGTTAGCCCTCATCTCAGATGATAATCTTCTATATGAATCTTCCCTATTATATTCAGACATCTTGCCGTTAATATAGCTGGCAACTTTCTGAAGATACTCTTCGCTCTCGTAGCCACTGACTGTGAACACCTTTCCGCCAATCACTACATCTGTATTATTCTTTGATGCCATGACATCCTCCCTATGTAAAACACAAATACTTGTTATATTATATCATAAAAAGCTATACATGTTCAATACCTAGATTTTGATAGGCAAGTTCTGTTGCAACTCTTCCTCTCGGAGTCCTGTTGATAAATCCATTCTGTAGAAGATATGGCTCATATACATCCTCCAAAGTTCCAGAATCCTCACCTATAGATGCCGCAAGAGTCTCGATTCCGACTGGCCCGCCAGAATACTTGTTAATGATTGTTGACAGAATCAATCTGTCATTGCGGTCAAGTCCGTCCTTGTCAACATCTAAAAGGTTAAGTGAATAATCTGCCACATCACCTGTGATTCGTCCATCATACTTAACCTGTGCGAAATCCCTCACACGCTTTAACAGTCTGTTGGCAAGTCTTGGTGTTCCTCTCGACCTTCTTGCAAGCTCCATGGCTCCCTGCTCATCTATATCCACTCCAAGGCATCCCGCAGACCTTATTATGATTGTCTCAAGCTCCTTGACTGAATAATACTCAAGGTGGTTGACAACTCCAAATCTGTCTCTTAATGGTGCTGACAGAAGTCCAGCTCTTGTTGTAGCCCCTACAAGAGTGAACTTTGGAAGCTCAAGCCTTATTGACCTTGCAGTTGCTCCCTTGCCAATCATAATATCTATCTGGTAATCCTCCATCGCAGGATAAAGCACCTCTTCCACCTGACGGTTAAGTCTGTGAATCTCATCCACGAATAAGACATCACCCTCTGACAGATTGTTAAGAATTGCAGCCATCTCACCCGGTTTTTCTATGGCAGGGCCGGAAGTCACCTTTATATGTGTTCCCATCTCATTGGCAATAATACCGGCAAGCGTTGTCTTACCAAGTCCCGGAGGCCCATAGAACAATACATGATCCAACGCATCATTACGCTCCTTTGCCGCCTCTATATACACTTTGAGATTGCGCTTGACCTTCTCCTGTCCCACATAATCCTCAAGCTTTAATGGTCTTAAATTATTCTCTGTCTTGACATCTTCCTCGATAATCTCGGTTGATATAATTCTCTTCTCCATCTAATAACCCCAATACAATTTAAAATAATGCCAGTTTTTTCAATGCACGCTTTAAAATTTCTTCTGAATCAAGCTCGTCCGCATTCTCAACATCTCTTACAGCCCTCATGGCTTCTGCGCTTCCATAGCCTAAGCTTACAAGAGCCTCAACAGCTTCATTCTTCGCTATAAGAACATCATCTGTCTTAACAGTATTAACACTCTTGCTGTATGATTCAAATGTCTCTTCCAGCTTAATCTTATCCTTTAATTCCAAGATAAGCTTCTGGGCTGTCTTGCTTCCAATTCCCGGAGCTGTGGATATAAGCTTGGCATCATCCGAAAGAATCGCAAATCTTAAATCATCCGGCGATATTGTCGAAAGAATCGCCAATGCTCCCTTAGGCCCTATTCCGTTGACATTGATAAGCATCTTGAATATATTAAGGTCATCTCTTGACAAAAATCCGAATAAACTATGTGCATCCTCTCTTATCTGGAGATATGTATACACCTTAACCTCATCACCTATCGATGAAAATGATGATATAACTGTCGCTGGCACATGTATGTTAAACCCAATTCCATTGTTCTCAACAACAATAATGCCATCCTCTACTTCTGTAAGCTTTCCTTTTATATATGAAATCATATCTGTTACTCTTTATCCATTCCTATATTTAATATGTACCTATTCTAACATATTATTGTTCCATTCCCAAACAATAATTAACAAATTGCTGTGCTGTTCTTCCAGATATTCCACCGTGGCTTAATTCCCACTTATTAGCTTCCTGCTTTAACTTCTCATCTGACATAGTTACACCGCTTCTTCTTGCAAGCCTGATTACTATATCAAAATACTCCTGCTGGCTTGGCTTAGAATAGCATATCTGGCATCCAAACCTGTTGACAAGTGACATCTTCTCTTCCATTGTATCTGATTTGTGCATGCCATTGTTAACTTCCATATCATTTCTGTCATTCCATGTCTCTTTGATAAGATGACGTCTGTTAGATGTCGCATATATAAGGATATTATCCGGCTTAGTCTCGACACCGCCCTCGATAACTGCCTTTAAGAACTTATATTCAATCTCAAATTCCTCAAATGACAAATCATCCATATATATAATGAACTTATAGTTACGGTTCTTAATCCTTGCAATAACCTCAGAAAGGTCCTTGAACTGATGTTTGTATATCTCAATCATTCTAAGTCCCTGGTCATAATACTGGTTGACAATCGCCTTGATGCTTGTAGACTTACCTGTTCCGCTGTCACCGAATAACAGACAGTTATTAGCCTTTCTTCCAGCAACAAATGCTTCCGTATTATCAACAAGCTTCTTTTTTTGTATCTCATATCCAACAAGGTCATCAAGAGTAACTTTATCCATATTATTAATAGGATTAAATTTAACACTTCCATCTGGATTATTGCTGATTCTAAATGCCTTGTTAAGGCCGAACATTCCAACACCATAATCCTTATAAAATCCTGTTACTGCCTCAAAAAACTCCTCGTCTGACTTAGCGTCTGCAAGCTTTTTGCTGAGAGCCTGAACTTTCTCGCTCACATTGGCATTGTACATAAGTTCTTTCTTGCATATTGCCTTATAATTAGTAAGAATACTGAAACAGTCTATTCCAAGTTCTCTTTCTATCTCTGTGAAATCATAGTGGAAAAGGATTCTATAATTATGGAAGTCATTCAGTGCAAATGTATTGACACTTCCATCACTTGCCCCGACCTTCTCACATGTTATGCTGAATGGATTCTCTGTTGTGATAAGTACGAATGTAAGATAATTCTGCCACAGATTGCCATCAAATCCATAATCAGTCGCAACAGCAAGTATATGCTTAACCTGGGTGTATATAAGACCTGTAAGCTCTGCCTTGCTGCTCCCACCATTTTCAAACTTTCTGAATATATCTGCAAGCTGCATTAAAATGGTATTATTATTCATATCTCCATATATGATTAAATTAGAAACTTCCTTATACATAAATCAAACCTTCCTTATATACTTGTATTTTGGTATTTATAGGTGTTAAAACTTTTTAAAGTCTTTTATCGTAAATACTTATATCCTATAATATAATAATAGTCGTTTTTGTCAAACACTTTAATTTTCTATTGACACCAAAAAAAGTAATGATATAATGACTAGAGACTTTAAAAAAAGTCTTATTTTTTGTTTTTTGACAAGATTTTTGGTTTATCCAAGTTTGAGAGGAATTACAATGAAAGCAATTACTGCTATCAACACTATCCTTTATATTTCTTTAACGGTATTATACTTTTATCAGATGATATACATATTAGTAGCACTTTATAATGAGAAGCACAAGACGAAGCAGGTTTATGAACCAAAAGCTCTTCATAGATTTGCTTTTATTATTGCTGCCAGAAATGAAAGCGCTGTTATAGCTAACTTAATCAAGAGTATCAAAGCTCAGAACTATCCTTCTGAACTTATTGATGTAATTGTAGTTGCTGATAACTGCTCTGATAATACCGCAGAGATAGCAAGACAGAATGGTGCAATCGTATATGAGCGATTCAGCACAACTCTTGTTGGAAAAGGTTATGCGCTTGACTATGCTTTTTCTAAGATTAAAGAATATAACGGATCGTATAATGCCTATGATGGCTACTTTATCTTTGATGCTGATAACGTAATCAACAAAGATTATGTTAGTGCCATGAACAAGACTTTCGACCAGGGATATAAGGTTATCACAAGTTATCGAAATTCTAAGAACTTCGACACTAACTGGATTACTTCAGGATATTCGTTATGGTTCTGCCGTGAGGCTAAATACCTTAACAATCCTAGAATGATTCTCAAGACAAGCTGTGCTGTATCAGGTACCGGCTACCTTGTAGACAGCTCAATAATTACTAAGTATGATGGATGGAAATGCAATCTTCTTACTGAAGATATTGAATTTTCCGTTGTTAATATTCTTGATGGTGTTAAGATTGGATACTGCTCTGATGCGATGTTCTATGATGAACAGCCAGAGACATTCAAGCAGTCATGGAATCAGCGTTTACGCTGGTCTAAGGGATTTTATCAGGTAATGTTCAGATATGGCAAGCAGCTCCTCAAGATGGGCTTCAAGCGACATGAGCTTTTCGTATCATGTTATGATATGTTCATGACAATCGCTCCTGCTACTCTTCTTTCAGTTGGATGTATTATTATTAATATCATCTTCCTGTTTATGGGTACAAGCGATCCTATCGCTTTCAAGGCAATCTTCCCAGAAGCCATTCTGTCGATTGTACTTGGTCTGGTAAGCTTTTGCCTCCTTATGTTCTCTATCGGATGCATAACAATGGCAACCGAGTGGAACAAGATAATTGCAAAGCCTAGCAGAAAGATAATGTCATTATTCACATTCCCATTCTTTATGCTGACTTATATACCTATCTCACTTGTAGCTTTAGTAAAGAAAGTTGAATGGAAACCAATTACACACTGTGTTTCCAAGTCAATGGAAGAGATTGAGAATGAAACAGTAAAATAGTTAATATTAAAGGGATGAGGTCATACGATCTCATCCCTTTTTAATTCAGTCATCTTATTATTATATTCTAATCTGACCAGATAATTATTATCTAAAATTTTTCGTCACCTTTTCTACTCTCTTAATTATCAGTGCTGCCACAATTCCTATCACTACACCTGTGACTATACCGCTAATCATAAGAACTGGAAGATAATATGCTATAGCAGAAGTTTCCATTATGAATACCGCAGCTATAATCTGTCCGACATTGTGCATCACACCACCGGCAACGCTTATTCCAACCTCTGAGAACTTATCTGTCTTCTTTAGTATTCCCATGACAACAATACTAAGCACTGCTCCTGATATACTGAATATAAATGAATTAAAATTGCCAAACATCATCGCCGTAAGCACAACCCTTAATATATCAACGCATACCGCCTCAGAATAGCCTATTGTAAACATGACAACAATTATAGCCATATTGGCAACACCCAGCTTAATGCCCGGAATTGGAAGCGGAACAGGTATCAGAGTCTCTATATAACTGAATATCATTGCAAGTGCTGTCATAAGTCCGCACATTGTTATCTTTTTAGTTTTATTACTCATACTATACCTCTTTATCTTATTATTGAATTTCATTCTATCGAATTATCTTACTATCGAATCAAAATCTTCGTTATGTGAGCCATTACCACTCTTAATCTCAACAACAACCCTGTGTGGAAGACATACTATAGTCTCTCCTGCCCTGCTTATGCCGCCAGTCTTGACACATATCTTGTCCGGACAGTCAGCCTCACTGACATACGCCTTTCCATCAATAATGCTTACAACATTACTGCCGCCCTGATATCCCTCCACAGTTATTGTAGTATTCTCTGATAAGCTTAATTCACTTATAACATTCCCATCAACCTTAATCACAGCAATATCACCTTTATTGTGTGTCATATACACAAATGCCGCTGATATTAATGCAGCAGCTAAAACTACTGCTATAAGAATGAAATCCATACGACGATGTTTAGACATATATAATATTATCCCTTTCAACCAATAATAAAATAAGCCTGACAAAGAGCAGCGACTCTACATAAATGTAAAGTACTTTCCCTTTGTCAGGCTACTCATCACATATATAATACCAGTATTACTTCTGTGATACAATTATCTTTTTAGGACATTTCTCAGCACACTTGCCACAGCCAGTACACTTGCTCTGGTCGATATGTGCAATATTGTTCTCAACTGTTATAGCACCGAATTCGCACTGCTTAGTACAGAGCATACATCCGATACATCCAACAGAACATACCTGCATAACATCCTTACCCTTGTTCTTTGAAGAACAATTAACTGCAAATGATGAATCATATGGTATAAGCTCGATAAGGTTTCTTGGACATGTTGCAACACACTTGCCACACGCCTTACATTTCTCCTTATCAACTACTGCAACACCATTAACAACATGAATTGCATCGAATGGACATGCCTTAACACATGAGCCAAATCCCATACATCCAAATGTACAGGCCTTAGGGCCACCGTTAGGTGCAATATTCATCATTGTACAATCCATAGCACCTGAATACTTGTAGTTTTCCTTTGCCTTCTCGCAATCTCCACCACATTTAACATATGCAGTCATTCTTGTTGAAACACCAGCTTCCTGACCCATAATAGCTGCAATCTTAGCTGCTACAGGTGCTCCACCTACTGGACATGCGCCACAATCAGCCTCTCCGGCAGCAATAGCCTTAGCTAAGGCATCACATCCTGCAAATCCACAGCCACCACAGTTATTACCTGGAAGCTGTTCTCTTACATCTATCTCCTTCTGGTCAACTTCTACAGCAAACTTTTTACCCATAAAGCCAAGGAAAAGACCCAGGAGTAGACCAACAATGCCGACAACAGCCGCTGCTATAATAATACCTGTCATTTAACTTTTCCTCCCTTATTATAATATACCAGAGAATCCAAAGAAGGCAATTGACATAAGTCCTGCTGTAAGAAGGACAATTGGCATGCCTTTGAAGCTTTCTGGTGTATCGTTATCTTCTATTCTCTCACGGATACCTGCCATGATGACAATAGCGATTGTAAAACCGATTGCTGTACCCAAACCAGCAACAACTGACTCGATAAATCCATAACCATTCTGTACGTTAGTTAATGCAATACCAAGAACAGCACAGTTAGTTGTGATAAGTGGAAGGTATACACCAAGTGCCTCGTAAAGAGGTGGCATACACTTTTTAAGAACCATCTCAACAAACTGAACCAATGATGCAATTACAAGAATGAATACGATTGTATTCAGATATGTAAGGTCAAGTGGCACAAGTATATAATCATATATAAGGCTGCATATAGCTGATGATATAGTAATAACGCCAATAACAGCACCGCCCATTCCTGCGGCTGTGTTAATTTTCTTAGATACACCAAGGAAAGGACACAGACCAAGGAACTGGCTAAGAACTACGTTGTTAACCAACGCCGCACTAATAGCAATAATAATTAATTTCATAGCTGTCTCCTCCTAGTTTTCCTTCTCTGGTACACTACAGCATCCCTCAGGGAGTTCTGCTGGCTTCATACCATGTTTTCTCTTGATTCTGTTCATAAGAGCAATACATATTGCTAATACAAAGAACGCACCAGGTGCAAGAATAAAGATACTTGCAGGTGTATATCCCATTGTAGAGAAATCAACTAATGCGCTGCTTCCTGTTGAAAGGATTGTACCAGCACCGAGGAGCTCTCTGATAGCACCAAGAATTGTGATGGCAATTGTGAAACCAAGTCCCATACCGAGGCCATCAAATGCTGATGGAATAACAGGATTCTTAGATGCATAAGACTCTGCTCTACCTAAGATAATACAGTTAACAACTATAAGAGGTATATAGATACCTAATGAATCATAAAGGCTTGGAAGAAAGCCCTGCATAAGGAACTGAACCATTGTAACGAATGACGCTACGATAACGATAAATGCAGGCATTCTTACGCCATCTGGAATAATCTTACGGAGTAAAGAAATCATAAGATTACTCATAACTAAAACTACTGTTGAAGAAAGTCCCATACCTATACCATTGATAGCTGATGTTGTAACAGCAAGTGTAGGACACATACCTAATGTAAGCACAAATGTAGGATTTTCTTTAATTATACCGTTATAAAGTCTTTCAACACATTTATTCAATGCCAGCACCTCCTACTGTCTTCGCGCCAGTTGTCTTTAAGATATTAAACTCAGCCAACGCTGCATTAATTCCGCTAGTAACAGCCTTAGATGTTACTGTAGAACCACTGATTGCATCAATCTTATCATCTGCTGATGAACCAGTTCCATCTTTAACTAATGTAAATGAATCAACCTTTACGTTGTTAAACTGTGAAAGGAAGCTTGGGTCTGTCTTAGCTCTCATACCAAGTCCGGCAGTCTCACTTATTGAAAGGATTGATGTTCCCTTATATGTTCCGTCTGTGCCGACACCTACTGAGAACTTGATGTCTCCGGCATATCCGGCACTATCTGTAACTGTAATTACATAACCAACAATCTTATTATCCTTAACACCGGCAACGATATCACTAATCTCATCATTAGCGAAATCTGCTACTGTTATAATATTGCTGTCATCACAAGTAACTCCTTCAAGTGCCTCAAAACTGTCAGCCTCTGGAAGAACTGCCTTGTATGCCTCCTGCTTAGCCTTCTCATTCTGATTAGCTATAGGAGCCTTAGTAACCTCATAAACTGCACCTAATAAAACACCTGCTATCAAAGTAATAGCAAATAAGATGCATGCGTCTTTAATAATCTTATTCATATTACTTTGCCTCCTTCTTCTCTTTAACAGGCTTCTGCTTGCCAAATGACTTAGGAACTGTAACCATCTCAATCAATGGAACTAAGAGGTTAGAGAATATGATTGCATATGAAACGCCCTCTGCTGAACCGCCATACATTCTGAATATGAATGTAAGAAGACCAAGAATCATACCAAACACAATCTTACCCATTGGAGTAATTGGTGATGTTACATAATCAGTTGCCATAAAGAAAGCACCTAATACGAGACCACCTGCACAGACTTCCTTGAGAAGATACTGTACATCAAACTGATGACCTGGTGCAAAAAGGAATATAAGCACTGCAAATGTTGCAATATATGTAACTGGAATTCTCCAAGAAATAACCTTTCTTACTAAAAGATAAACAGCACCGATTAAAAGACATATAATTGAAGTCTCACCGATAACACCGGCATGCTTACCAATGAATAATGTTAAAAGGCTTGTTGCTTCTGCTGGCTCTGCACCTGGCTTAAGAACTGCAAGTGGTGTTGCACCAGAATAAGCATCTGTTACAAAGTTAGTCATTGGACCTGTAAATGCAATAAGAAGGAAACATCTTGCAGCAAGGGCAGGGTTCATGAAGTTCTGTCCAATACCACCAAAAAGCTGCTTAACAACTATAATTGCAAATATACATCCAATAATCTCAAATCCAACATTCAATGTTGATGGAATATTCATAGCAATCAAAAGACCTGTAACAGCCGCACTGAGGTCTGAAACAGTTACCTTAAGATGCATAAAATACTGATATATAGCTTCTGTAGCCACGCATGTTACAACACCGATAATTATTCTTAACAGTGCATCCATGCCAAAATTATAAATACCAAATATACAAGCAGGTGCTAATGCAATAAGCACATCTCTCATTATACTCTGAGTAGTTACCTTGCTACGTACATGAGGATTCGTCGATACGTTAAATACTTCGCTCACTTTTAATCCTCCTTACTTTTTTCTTCTGTTGGCGAGAACTGTACTTCTCATTGCCTTAATCTGCTGTGTTAATGGTCTCTTAGCTGGACAGACATATGAACAGCTTCCGCACATTACACATTCCATACCATCAAATTTGACAAATCCAGCCTCGTCATTCTTAGCTGCAAAGTTCGCAAGTTTTGCTGGGAGAAGGTGCTCAGGACATGCCTCGCCACACTTTCCACATCTGATACAGGCTGATGTCTCAAGCTTGGATACTACATCCTCCTTGAACACAAGAAGTGATGAACTTCCCTTAACAACTGGAACATCAAGACTGTACATGGCAAATCCCATCATAGGACCACCTGAAATGTACTTCTCAGGCTCACCAACTAATCCACCGGCAGCTTCAATAAGCTGACGATAGTTCATACCAAGCCATACATAGAAGTTACCTGGATTCTTAACGCCATCACCTGTTACTGTCACAATTCTCTTAGTAAGAGGCTTGCCCTCTATAACAGAAAGATAGATACTGTAGATTGTATCTATATTATGTACGATACATCCTGCATCTGCTGGAAGCATTGATGAATTAATGCTTCTGCCTGTTGTTGCATAGATAAGACTACGCTCACCACCCTGTGGGTACTTAGTCTTTAAAACCTTAACCTCAATGTCAGGTTCATTAGCAGTCTTCTCCTGCATTATCTTGATAGCTTCAGGCTTATTGTCCTCGATTGCAAATATACCTTTAGCATGGTCAAATAATGAAAGAGCGATTTTAAGACCACCTACAAGCTTGTCTGACTCTTCAAGCATTCTGCGGTAGTCAGATGTAAGATATGGCTCACATTCTGCACCATTGACAATAATATAATCAATTGCCTCTGGATTCTTAGGTGTAAGCTTAACATTAGTAGGGAAACCTGCACCACCCATACCAACTACACCTGCAGCTTTGATTCTCTCTCTTACTTCATCTCTTGTTAAATCCTCAAGTTTCTTTGGCACATATTCAACTTCCTTGTACTCGCCATCATTCTCAATGATAATTGAGTTACACATACCACCTGTTGCAAGAGTTCTTGGCTCGATAGCCTTAACAGTTCCTGAAACTGATGAATGAATATTAGCAGATACAAATCCGCCTGCTTCAGCTATTAGCTGTCCAGCAAGTACATAGTCTCCCTTTGCTACAACAGGAACCGCTGGTGCTCCAATGTGCTGTGAAAGCGGATATACCATATCGCCTTCAGGGAATAACTCTTTGATTGGTTTATCTTTTGATAAATCTTTACCATCAAAGGGATGTACGCCACCTTTAAATGTACATTTACCCATGACACACTACTCCTTATAATTTTAATTTAGTTATATTTTAGTCCAATAATTATTAAAAATCTACTTTTTTTTGTGTATATATTCATATATAATAAACGAAAGCTGACAGATTTTTAACACAAAAATATGTGAAATATTGACAAACGTAAGGGTTTTATATGAAAGACTTTGAATACACAACTATAACAGACACAGATATATTAATCAAAAGTTTAAACTATGCCACCAAAGATATAGACATAAAAGATTTAGTGTTTTTAGATATTGAGACTACCGGATTTTCACCTAAGAATTCAGTATGTTATCTTATTGGCACAGCCTATATTACCGGGAACCAGCTTATATGCAGGCAGGCATTTTCTGATACACCAGATGATGAAGCTTACATGCTCAATTCTTTTATAGGCAGTATCAATGCCAATTCCATAATCATAACTTATAATGGTAGTAATTTTGATATTCCATTCATTGAAGCACGCTGCATGCGCCATGATATATGCGCTGATGCCATAAGCCAGTGCAGACAGATTGATATATACAGCCATATAAGAAAGCTGTCACGCCTGTTAAAATTGGATAATCTTAAGCAGAAAACAGTTGAAAAGTTCTGTGGAATTAACAGGGAAGATATATACTCTGGCGGTGAACTTATAGAAACCTACAAAGATTACATAATCAAATACAAATTAAACGATAATGACGCTGCTTCTGCTCTTGACAAGCTTCTTACCCATAACAGGGAAGACGTCATGGCTCTGCCTCTGATATGTCCGGTTCTTATGTATAACAGTCTGCTTCACATAGTTGAATGTGACAATTTGCAGATATCTGACATAATCATTGATAATTCAGCCGTAAGCTACACTCTAAATTCCCCTATGTGTTATCCCGGAAGATTATCGCTCAATCATAACGGGATTAATCTATGTGTATCAGATGACGCCATAACATGTATGATTCCTGTTATCAACGACATGTTAAAGCATTTCTATGCTGATTACAGAAACTACTACTACCTTCCTGCTGAGGACCGTGCCATACACAAAAGCATAGCTGCGTACGTTGATGGTTCAAGCAAGGAAAAAGCCAGCAAAGATAACTGTTACACTAAAAAAGCCGGATACTTCATTCCATACTATGATGAAACAAAATATCCAGCCTTCAGATACGAATATAATGATAAATCATTCTTCATACAATATGATGAGGAACTCCTTAACAATAAAGACTTCATAAAGCCATATATCCAGGATATAATCAATTCAATGACTGATAATTAAAGCTCACTGATGTCCTTAACCTTACGGTAGAAGAACAGCTTCTGGAAGTCATATCCTAACTCTCTGTGGTTGATAATCTGCTCTGTGTTACCAACGAACAGACAGCCATCTTTAACAAGTGACTTATTAAACTTGCAGTATATGTCATGCTTTGCTTCTTCTGTGAAGTATATAACAACATTACGGCATACTATAAGATGGCATCCTGTTGGATATGAATCTTTTAAGAGGTTGCTCTTCTTAAATTCAACACATCTCTTAATATCATCGCTTATCTTATAGAATCTGTCTCCCATCTTCTCAAAGTACTTATTCTTAAATTCATCTGGAAGACCTTTAAGGCTGGCAGCTCCATATACACCATCCTTAGCCTTTTCGAGCACCTGCTCATCTATATCAGTTGCTATAATCTTAATCTTGCGGAGCGGAACCTTCTTTGCAAGAACCATAGCCAGTGAATATGGCTCATCACCTGTAGAGCATGCTGCACTCCATATCTTAAGATTCTCACCAAACTTGCTTATCAGGTCTGGTAAAATATCATTCTCAAGTATTTTCCATAATGCTGGATTACGATAAAACTCTGAAACATTAATTGTAAGATAGTTAACAAACTGCTCAAGCATCTCCTTATCAGAGCTTAATGCCTGACTATAGCTGTCATATCCATTGAACTTATTACGCTCAATAAGAGAGTCAATTCTTCTCTTCATCTGTCTCTCTTTATAAGCATTAAGGTCTATGCTTGTAGTCTTGAAAACGTATTTTTTAAAATCTTCATAATCTTTTATCATGGTATTCCTCTTTCACTCATAAATTAAATAATTCTAGCCGGTTCATTGTTATTATTTTATCATATCTTTTGGTAAAAATCTTTATATTTGTTCAAATTTTTAATTAAATTATGCTAAAATAAATTAAAATCACGAAAATGAGGACTATATATGGACGAAGAAACACTCTTAAGGCGCAAAATCCTTGATACTGCCAACAAATCATATCAGGCAAATATATATACATATACAAACTTTCTAAGCATCAGCGAATTATCTGTATACAACACAATGAAAGATAAAATCTCATTCGTACATTCAGAGAGCTACGGCGGCAATCCTTCCTGTGAAAGGCAGGTAATCCAGTTTGGCGATGAAGAGACTCTTGGCTATAAGGGAGAATATCCTATATCACTTCTTCTTATAGAACCTCTCACACCTAAATTTGCAGAGAAGCTCGGCCACAGAGACTATCTGGGTGCGCTTATGAACCTCGGAATCCAGCGCGAACTGATTGGCGATATTATAGTTGATGATAAGAATGCGTATGTGTACTGCATCGACCACATATCAGATTATATTATAGACAACCTCTCAACAGTACGCCACACACATGTCAAGGTAAACGTATGCGATTCATCTGTCATTGATTCTTTCACAAAGGAGCTTACTGATATTGAAGTAATCGCCGCCTCTCCAAGAATTGATGCCGTTGTGTCAAGCATAGCCAGGATTTCCAGAAGCCAGTGCCAGGAATTATTCACATCCAAGAAAATCTTCCTGAATGGCATATGCATGGAAAATAAAAGCTATCAGCTCAAAGAAGGTGATATACTCGTAATACGAGGAATTGGCAAGTTTATATACAATGGTTCCGGCAACGAGACGAGAAAAGGACGTGTGTATGTAAAATTACAGAAATATTAGGGTTATCCCCAAAGATATATGACGAAGCGTGATAGTCATCCCACTCAACATGCTTCGTCATAATTATAAAAAACAGGCTATGTGTAGATTACCTAGCACACAGCCTGTTTAATATTAGATAGACTATCAAATTAATTATTCTTCCTCTGAAGCTTCTGCGGCATCATCATTAAGAAGTGCCTTCATGCTAAGAGAAATCTTCTTCTCAGCTTCGTTAAGGTCAACAACCTGAGCCTCAATCTCCTGACCAACTGAAAGCACATCACTTGGCTTGTTGATATGCTCCTTAGAAATCTGTGATACATGAAGTAATGCATCGATTCCATCCTCAAGCTGAACGAATGCACCGAAATCTGTCATTCTTGCAACTGTTCCCTTAACAACATTGCCAACTGCATACTTAGTTGCTACGTTGTTCCATGGGTTAAGGTCTGGGTACTTAGCACTAAGTGCAATCTTGTTGCCGTTGATTTCCTTGATAAAGCATTTAACTGAATCGCCAACCTTGAATACCTTCTTAGGATTCTCTGTTCTTCCCCATGACATCTCTGAGATGTGAAGAAGTCCGTCAACTCCGCCTAAATCAATAAACGCACCAAAATCTGTTACATTCTTAACTGTACCTTCAACTGTATCGCCTTCTTTAATCTTTGAAAGAAGTTCCTTCTGAGCCTTTTCCTTAGCTGCTACGATAAGCTGCTTGCAATCACCGATAATTCTTCTCTTCTTAGGATTATACTCTGTGATAACAAATGATACTTCCTTGCCATTATATACTGATAAATCCTTAACATAAGTATCAGATACAAGACTAGCTGGGATGAATACTCTTGTCTCATCAACTAATACACTGATACCACCATTAAGAACCTGATTAACTGTTGCTGTAAGAACTGTACCGTTCTCAAATGCTTCCTCAAGCTTCTTGCTGCCCTGCTCTGCTACAAGACCTCTTCTTGAAAGGATAACCTGTCCCTCTCCATCGTTAACCTTGCGAACCTTTGCCTGAATAACGTCACCAACGTGAACAACCTCTCTTAAATCAAGGTTAGGCTGTGAAGAATAATCGCTTCTTGTCATTATGCCGTCAGCTTTATATCCAATATTAAGAACAATGCTGTCTTCTTTGACACTGATAACTGTTCCGTCAACAACTTCTCCTGTATGAATTACTTTTAATGATTCCTCTAACATCTGCTCAAAGCTCATCTCTGACATTAGTGTAAACCTCCTCAATAATGTTATTTGGGGTTGATGCCCCTGCTGTAATACCTATGCATTCTGCCATGGCTAAAACCGAAAGGTCTAAGTCACTAATCGTCTGAATGTAATATGTATTCTCACATTCACCCTTACAGATTTCATACAGTTTTCGCGTATTAGAACTGCTCTTGCCTCCAATGACTATCATAGCATCGACCTGCTTCGCAATCTCCCTTGCCTCTGTCTGTCGTTCCTCAGTTGCATTACAAATTGTATTACTAATGATAGTATTGTAACCCTTTTCGTCTATAATTTCAACTAATTCTTTAAATTTATTGTAATTAAATGTCGTTTGCGAAACTATACAAACATTTTTATCGCAATCAAGCCTTAAATTCTCTGCTTTTTCGGCTGTATCAATGACAACCGGAGTGTTGACACACCACCCCATTATGCCCTGTACTTCCGGGTGATTCTCGTTGCCGATTATGACAATCTGTGCTCCTGCCTCGCTCTGTCTCTTCACAATATTATGAATCTTTAATACAAATGGACAGGTTGCATCAACTATATGTGCATGCTTTTTTTCTATATCGTCATATACCTGTTTAGATACGCCATGTGAGCGTATTACAACCTTAGCACTGTCATCATCTTCAAGCTGGCTAGAATCTCCTATAACCTTAACGCCTTTATGCTCAAGGTCACTTACCACCTCTTCATTATGGATAATCGGCCCATATGTGTATATCTTGTCTTCCCCGATAAGCTCATACACTGTATTGACAGCTCTCTGCACACCGAAGCAGAACCCGGCAGATTTTGCAAGAATTATTTTTTTCATATAACCTTATACTTCCTGAAATCTTAATATTATGCGTTAACCTTCGCATTGATTATCTTTGTAAGTTCATCAACAACCTGCTCGATATTCATATCTGATGTATCAACTAACACCGCATCATCAGCCTGCTTAAGAGGTGATATCTCTCTGTGCATATCCTGATAATCCCTGCTCTCTATGTCAGCCTTAATCTCATCATAATTGCACTTTTCGCCTTTTTCTACAAGCTCGTTATATCTTCTCTGTGCCCTTGCATCTGAGCTGGCTGTAAGATATATCTTGCAGAATGCATCTGGAAGCACAACTGTTCCTATATCTCTTCCATCCATGATGACATCCGTCTTTCTGGCAAGCTCTCTTTGTAAATCAACGAGCTTTGTTCTTACAGATGAATACTTCGAAGTCTTGGATGCCATTCTTCCTGTCTCTTCTGTTCTTAAAAGTCCTGTGACATTCTCGCCATTAAGGATAACCTGCTGCACTCCCTCGCTGTATACAATATTGATATCAACATCCTTTACAGCATTATCTATAGCAGCCTCATCATCAGGATTAATTCCATTCTTAGAAAAATGCACTGCCATCGCACGATACATTGCTCCTGTATCAACATATATATAATTCATCTTCTTAGCAAGAAGCTTTGCTATTGTACTTTTGCCAGCTCCTGCTGGTCCATCTATTGCAATTGAATGTGACATATCTTATCTCCTTCATATAATAATCTTTGTATTTTATACGATAGTCTTTATGTAATAATCCTATCAATGATATTCTTTATTCAAGATGACTTCCAGCCGCATAGCCTGTCGACCATGCAATCTGTAAGTTAAATCCGCCCGTCACGGCATCAACATCAAGAACCTCTCCAGCAAATAAAAGATGCTTTACAAGCTTTGACTCCATAGTTGTCGGATTAATCTCCTTGACATTAACTCCGCCCTGCGTAATTATTGCCTCATTAAAGCCTCGTAAACCAGTGAGTGTAAGCTCAAATTCCTTGAGCAGCTTTACAAGTCCCTGTCTTTCTGCTCTTGTTATCTCATTGACCTTTTTATTGCCATCAATTCCTGATAACATGACAACTATCGGAATCAGCTTCTTAGGAAGGAGTTTATCAAGGCTGTTCTTGAATGATTTGTTCTTCTCCTCATCAAAATCCCTTAATATTCTCTCATCAAGCTGTTCAAAGCTAAGTGCCGGCTTTAAATCTATAACAAGCTTCAGATTCTTATCCTTCAACTTTCCAGCTACAAAACTGCTCGCAGACAATATTACAGGACCGCTCACACCAAAATGCGTAAACAGCATCTCGCCAAAATCATTGTACAGCTCCTTTTGTCCGTCATACACATTTATTGATATATTTTTAAGACTAAGCCCCTGAAGGTCAGCCTCCCATTCTTCCTTGACAGTAAATGGAACAAGTGCCGGAAGGATGCTTGTCACATCATGCCCTGACTTTCTTGCAAACTTATATCCATCACCCGTTGAGCCTGTGCTCTGGTATGAATTGCCGCCTGTTGCAACAATTACATAATCCGCATCAATCTTTTCCTCAACATTGCCAAACACTGTAACAACACCACATGCAATGTTATCCTTTATAATTATATCCTTAACAGCCGTGTTGAGCCTTACATCAACCTTCTGTCTTCTTAACTCCTTATTAAGAGCCGCAATAACGTCAGATGAATGGTCTGACTCTGGGAATACCCTGTTACCTCTCTCAATCTTAATCGGAAGTCCAAGCTCATCAAAGAATCCCAGCACATCATAATTGCTGAATCCATTGAGTGAACTGTACATAAACTTCTTATTGGTAACTATGCTGTTAAACAGATCCTCACTGTCGCCAGCATTCGTTATATTACATCTTCCCTTACCTGTTATAAAAAGCTTCTTTCCAAGCTTTTCATTCTTCTCAATAAGGGTCACACGCAGACCTTTTCTGGCAGCAGTTATGGCAGCCATCATACCTGCCGCTCCACCACCTATCACAACTACTTTACTCATCTTTATCTCCCGACATTCTCTTTAATTCTTCGTAGGCATTATCATTAAGCAGATTAATATCATCATTATCCCCCATCTGGTAATTGCCAAGAACATCTTCTAACATCTCAAGATTGCCCACAACGCTTTCATGACACACAAGACACAGCGCAACTATCAATGCATTAATAACGCTGAGCGGTGCAACAAGTGAATCAACAATAGATGCCATATCACTTCTGGCGAACAGATTACAAGACGAATACATATTCATAGGTGAATGTTTGCTGTCCGTTATGGCTATTATCTTCGCATTGCGGTCATTGGCAAATTCCATCGCTTTAAGTGTTGTCATTGAATATCTCGGAAAGCTTATTCCTATAACAACATCATTGCTTCCCACATGTATCATCTCTTCTAATATCTCATTCGTATTACTGCTTGTAACCTGTATCACATTAGCTCTTATAATCTTAAGATAATATGCAAGAAATGATGCTAACGGGCCGCAATTCCTAAGTCCAACTATATACACATGGTCAGCTCCCAGTATATCATTAACCGCAACATCAAATGACTGCCTGTCTATTGCCTCAAGTGTCAGTATTATCTTGTCTGAGTCAGCCTTTAAGACATTGTCAAGCACCTGCTCCCTTGGCATGGCACCGCCGGCTATCTCTATTCTTTCTATCGAATGTATCTTTTCCTGAACCATATCAGCAAGCTTTTTCTGAAATTCCGGATATCCTGAAAATCCAAGTCCATATGCAAATCTTACAACTGTTGATTCACTGACACCAGCTTTGGTTCCCAGCTCAAGTGCTGTAAGAAATGCCGCCTTCTCGTAATTATTAAGCACAAAATCTGCTATTCTTTTCTGTCCCTTGCTTAACGTATTCTTTTGCTTTCTGATTATATTGAGTAATTCAAGTGAAGATTCCATGTTAACACCATTCC
>ERZ1034882.262-NODE-262-length-29446-cov-11.745296_pt1 | contig 29446 bp, 24 predicted proteins | sample MGYA00520606_ERZ1034882 | MGnify/ENA primary metagenome ERZ1034882 (study PRJEB33766, sample SAMN09781726) | gut metagenome | biome: gut microbiome | host: Homo sapiens | place: Madagascar | study: EMG produced TPA metagenomics assembly of the PRJNA485056 data...
TAGATTATATATAATCCGGTATCGTCCGTTTGAGATTAAATCTGAGCGCGGCAAAACCCGAATTTGTGCGTTATATTGTAATTCGACTGGTTGAAATAAGGAAGTAACTACCATGTTGACAAACATATGTTCTGAAATTATAATAAGAACAAACATATGTTCTTGCGACGGGAGGGATACGAGTGGCGAATGTGATGCAGATGGATTCTGTGATGGAGAAACTGACAATTTTATCGGATGCGGCGAAGTATGACGTGGCCTGTACCTCCAGTGGGGTACAGAGAGGTGGAGACGGCAAAGGCATGGGTAATGCGCATGCGAGCGGAATCTGTCATGCTTTCACTGGGGATGGAAGATGCATCTCGCTGCTGAAGATATTATTTACGAATGAGTGTATCTATGATTGCAAATATTGTGTGAACCGTGTCTCGAATGATGTGAAGCGGGCAACGTTTACGCCGGATGAGGTGTGTAGACTGACAGTGGAATTTTATCGGAGAAATTATATTGAAGGGTTGTTTTTGAGTTCTGGAATCATACAGTCTCCGAATTATACGATGGGACTTTTATACGAGACACTTTATCTGCTTCGGACAAAGTATCATTTCAATGGATATGTACATGTGAAGGGGATCCCGGGGGCTTCGCAGGATATTGTGGAGATGATCGGTTATCTTGCGGATCGTATGAGTGTGAATCTGGAGCTGCCGACTTCGGAAGGGTTGCGTCAGATTGCTCCGAATAAAGTGCGACGCAACATCTTGTCTCCGATGCGCCAGATTCAGAATGGGATTGAGGAGAGCAGACATCATCACGGTGTGACGAGCATGAAGAGTCGTGTCTATATTGATGAGAAGTCTTATTATAATCAGATGGCAGAGATTAGAGACAGTTATGACAGACTCCTTGATTATCAGAAGGGCGTTGCGGCAATTGGACAGAAGAAGGCTGCAGAAGTTGCGGAAAAGAATTGGTCTCTGCAGTCGGTGCCACAATCAGAGAAGAGACCGGGGTTAGCGCACCCGGATCGTTATTTTGTTCCTGCGGGACAGAGTACACAGATGATCATTGGGGCGACTGGCGAGACAGATTATCAGATTATGGCGGTATCGGAGGCTTTGTATCAACGTTTCGCAATGAAGCGCGTATTTTACTCGGCTTTTATCAATGTTAATCAGGATTCTGCACTCCCGGAGACTGTGGATGGACCGCCGCTTTTGCGTGAGCATCGTTTATATCAGGCGGATTTTCTGCTTCGGTTCTATGGGTTTCAGACGGATGAACTGTTGTCGGAGAAACATCCGAACTTCAACGAACTGATCGATCCGAAGTGTGACTGGGCGGTGCATCATTTGGAACAGTTTCCAGTGGAAATTAATCGGGCAGATTACTACACGCTTCTTCGTGTGCCTGGAATCGGAACGAAGAGTGCGAAGAGGATTCTTGCGGCGAGGAGATTTGCGGCTCTCGACTTTGCAGATATCAAGAAGATGGGAGTTGTGTTAAAGAGAGCAATCTACTTTATTACCTGCAAGGGAAGAATGATGTATCCGACGAAGATAGAGGAAGGCTATATTACAAGACATCTGATCTATAATGAGAAACCGGAACAGATGCTGCTTGCGGATGGATCCAGTGTGGGATATGAGCAGATGACGCTGCAGGATTATATGGATCAGAGGAAGGAGGGAGAATAGAATGAGCCGAGAACTGACACTGCGGTGTGAGGATTCTCTGGATGGAATTTTTACTGCAATTTACGATGCGTTTGTATATAAGAATCAGATGGAACGTCCTTATACGGACAGTATAAAGATTGCAATCGGTGAGGGAAATCTTACACTTTTTTCGACGGACCTTACGGTGGCAACGGATCCGATCAAGGTGGAGAAAACTGTGCAGACAATACAGAAGCGGCTTGGATATTCTGTGTATGAGACGCTGCTGGAGGCATTATGTCACTACGATGAGGAGCGTGCCAGTGTGGTGCTGGGGTATCTGGTGCGTGCATTTGGAAGCGGACACAGTATCGAGGGGCATCTGTCGGACCCTTATGTGATGAGGGTGATGGAGCTTGCACGCAAGGTTAATAATGAGATCGATAAATTTAATGGGTTTCTGAGATTTGAAGCGATACCCAATATGGGGTACAAACAGATGGATGCAATAATGGAAAACGAGGAAAATTTGCAAGGACAGGGATATGGTGAAGTGCTTTTAGCACAGGTGGAGCCGAAATGCAATCTTGTGCCTCTGATGATGGAGCATTTTGCGGATCGTTTTCCAAATGAGAATTTTATTATTTATGATAATAACAGAAGGCTGGCAGCGGTCCATGAGAAGTATAAATCCTGTGTGCTTGTGGAGGGGCAGGAACTTGATATCCCGGATCGGCAGTCGGATTATTTTACCGAGTTATGGAAGCAGTATTTTCATACGATGGAGATTAAGTCACGACACAATGAGCGCTGTCAGAATACGCTGATGCCGAAGTGGTACAGAAAGCATATGCCAGAGATGCAAGATTAGGATTGTGGAATGTCAAATGATGGATAAGGTGGACGAAAATGAATGATGAGGCAGTTGATCAGAGAAGCAAGATAAAGCATATATAGAAGCAACCGGTGGGTTTACTTTGCTGAGGTGTATATGATAAGATGTATGTAATCAATCGGTGGTTTCGTGTATTGACAGCCAAGCAATAAGTGGGAATTATTGTATGATGATGAGGTCAGACCGATGTATGACATACAGGGGGATTTACATGCTCGCATTAGAACTTACGGATATCAGGGATTTTATGAATAAGCTGCTGCGAAGTGAGATTTTTGACCACTTTCTGTTACAGGAAGGTGTGATCACTTCTGCTGCTTCATATGTGATCGATGGACATATCAACAAGGGATTTTATTCGGCAGAGGAACTCGAAGAACTCGGACTTGCGGATTGTACCTGTCTGCCGTATTCGATGCTTCGTACACAGTGCTTTGATCTGATCAAAGGAAAGAAGACACCTTCGTCTTTCAAATTTGTGCTTATGCTGTCTCCGAAGAATCTTGCGAGAACACTTTCGAGCATACAAAGCAGCTTTACGGGGAATGATATTACAGGAGTGTTTATGAACATTCGGTATCAGAATCAGCTATTGTCTCTGACAACGGGCATTTCGTATAATATTTTTTCCGTAGACAAGACGCTTGACAATGAGTGGGACAGGCTGGTTCGCCAGTTCTTAAAGAAGCATGAGATTGCTTTTGAAGAACTTTAATTTGTCGCTTTACTTTTCTAAACTGTTATGCTATTCTAAGCATAGTTGCAGGGCAACACAAATATATTGGAGGTACTTTCGATGAACAAAGGTACAGTAAAGTGGTTCAACAACCAGAAGGGTTACGGATTCATTACCGCTGAAGATGGTAAGGATGTATTCGTACATTACTCAGGACTGAACATGGAGGGATTTAAGTCTCTCGAAGAGGGCGCAGCAGTTGAATTTGAGATTGCTGATGGTGCTAAGGGTCCACAGGCAGTTAACGTAGTAGTTGTAAAATAATTGCCGAACAATCTAGTTTCTATGTACCTTTTTCTTTCAATGTATTAACTTTTGATAAGGTTAATATGCAGCGTCCGACCGGGCGATACATCAAAGATGTACCGCAGCGCGAAGCAGACTATCGTGGACGGATGTTCCTTTGTTTTAGATTAAGATATTGGATTCAACGATTCGAAAAAGACAACCGATGATTCGGTTGTCTTTTTTGGTGTAAAAGATGTAAATCAGATCCGATATGCGATCGTTAAATCGGAATCGGGAAACGTATTACGCTTCAAATACCCTGGCAATACTGTCGTAATGAAGGAAGATTCCCTGGGATGCGAGTTCTTTGATCTCACTAAGCGATGCAAATTTGAATCCGTCTGTCTCTTCTTCCTGAAGGTGGATATCACTTTCGTCGATGGCCATCTCGTAACGGTAGATATCCACAAAGTAGTTATCACCTTCACCCGGATTCTCTCTCTTGTAAGAGAACATATAGCCACCGCTTATGGCATTGTTCACATCAAGTCCGGTTTCTTCGAGTACTTCACGTCTTACAGCGTCGGCAGATTCTTCGCCGGCCTGTGCGGCACCGCCGGAAACTTCCCACCATCCTGGTGCCCAGGCTTTGGTCTTGACGCGCTTGGTGATCAGAAAGCTTTTGTCCGGTCTCATAATGACACCGAGTACCGTCAGGTGATATTCATCATCCGCAAGATTGAAGTGGTTGCGCTCCATTGTGCGTCCTGTGCGGACTTTGTTTTTATCGTAAATATCCCATAATTCCATCTGTGTTTACTCCTCTAAATGTAATACTTTCATATGATTTGCGCGCGCATTGGCATGTTTTCTTGTGTCATGAATTTAATATTATACAATTTGCAGACAAAAAGCAAATATTTCCACCGAGGAATTATTTTGCATCAGACAATTCTTCTGCCAGCTGATTCAATGTGGTTACGATTGCTTCTACTTCGTCGGCAATATTGCTGTTCTTTTCACTGATTTCTACGGTCTCGTTCGAATGTGCGGTAACTTCTTCTGTGACAGCGGAGATGGTTTCGATACCTGAAATAACTTGCTGGTTCGCAATATTTAAATTGTTTACCAACTCCTGAAGCTTTGTTGAAGCCTCGGAAACAGAAGCAACTTTTGCTGTGATTTCTTCAAAGTTCTTTGCGGTATCGTTAACTACCTGATTTTGTTCATTGGAGTTGCTCAGCATATTTTCAATAACCTGAACCATATTCGATAATTCGGTAGAGACATTTTCAATCATCTTCGTTATATTGACGGTAGCTTCCTGTGTTTTGGAAGCGAGATTGGAAATCTCTGTAGCCACGACTGCAAAGCCTCTGCCGGCATCTCCGGCTCTGGCTGCTTCGATACTTGCGTTTAACGCGAGCAAACTTGTCTGGGAAGCGACATCATTGATCAGTGAAATGATGGACTGCATTTCCTGCGCATAGCTGTTGAGCTTTTCGATTTCATCCGATACATTCTGGTTCGACTGATTGGATAATTCCACATGATGGATCAGTTCGTTCATATTGGCTTTGGACAATTCGATTTGTCTTGTGGTAGCGCTGATATCATTGGAGATGGCTTCGGTTGACTGATTTACTTCGTCGATCACATGGTGAATTTCCTCGGTCTTTTCCATCTGCATCTGAATGGAATCCACGGTCTCCGTAGTTCCCTGGCTGACTTCTTTCATGGAAAGTTTGGTCTGGTTTGCGGTACCGTTCAATAACCCCAGCTTGATATCTGGCACTTTTGACAAATATTATAAAAATTATATCATAACCATTTGAATTATGCGATGTTATTTGACGTAAATCTGTTATAATAGGAAAGAAATGTGGCTGTAAAGTGGAGCAAATTGTGAAAGCAGCTGCAAGTGGCTAAAGAAAGTGAGGAAACAATAAATGAGAGAACAATTTTTGATAGATGTATTGCAGGCTGGGGTGTCACCGTTTCATTGTGTGGAACATTCCCAGCAGATACTCGAGGATGCCGGATTTGAGGAAATCCGCTATGATCAGATCTGGAATCTTCAGGCGGGAGGAAGATATGTGTTGAACCATCACGGAACGACACTTTATGCATTTACCGTAGGACAGGATTTTGATGCAAAAGGCATGCTTCGTATGGCTGCCGCCCACACGGATTATCCGTGTCTGCGCATTAAGCCAAATGCGGATTTTACGACGAATGCGTATGCACAGATCAATGTGGAAGTGTATGGTGGACCAATTCTTAATACATGGTTTGATCGTCCGTTAGGCGTTGCGGGACGTGTGGTTGTAAGAAGCGAGGATGTCTTTGCACCTCGAACAATCCTCTATCGTTCGAACAGACCGGCTCTTACCATCCCCAATCTTGCAATCCATATGAACAGGGATGTAAACAAGGGAGTAGAGATCAACAATCAGATAGATCTCATGCCGATTGTGGATATGTTACCGGAGGAGCAGCAGAAAAGTGCATATTTCGCAGAGTTTCTTGCACGTGAACTGCAGGTCGCAAAGGAAGATATCCTGGACTTTGAACTTGGAACATATTGTATCGAGGAGCCTGCATATGTCGGAATTGAGGAGACTATGCTTTCTGCACCGCGGCTGGATAACCAGACCTCGGTCGCGGCGCTTCTGGAAGCTATTATGAGCGCGGATCGTAAGAACGGAATCAATCTGATTGCGCTTTTTGATCATGAAGAGATCGGAAATACGAGCAAGCAGGGGGCGGCGTCGATTCTGCTTCACGATATGGCGCGAAGAATTGCAAGAGGTCTTGGCTTGAATGAGGAACAGGCGGATTGCATGCTTTATGATGCGATGCTTTTGTCGGTAGATGTGGCACATGCGATGCATCCGAATCACAAGAACAAGATGGATATCACAAATCAGCCGGTGATGGGTAAAGGATTCTGTATCAAGGAAGCCTGCTCACAGTCCTATGCAACAGATGCTGAGGCAGTATCCATCTTAAGACAGATCTGTGATGCAAATGAAATCTCGTATCAGATCTTCGTGAACCGTTCCGATGTGCGCGGCGGCGGTACACTTGGTTCCGTCGCATCGACACTTCTTCCGGTGAAGACGGTTGATATCGGAATTCCGCTGCTTGCGATGCATTCCGCAAGAGAACTGATGGGCGCATCGGACATGCGTGCGCTTGCCGATGCAGTCAGAACATACATGAGCATATAAAAGAAATGTAAAAGGTGGATCCACAAGAAAAGGGTTCACCTTTTTGGCACGTACTTTTATTAAAAATTCGTAAAATATGTAAAAATATTGAATTTCCTCTTTTCAAATGCAGAAAATGATGATAGTATATCAACGTAGTATTAAAAACTACTTGTAATGGAAAGAGAAAACATTTTATAAAGTTTTTGGAAACTTGTTGATATAGCTGTTTTAAGAGAGAGAAGAGGATGACTTATGTACAAGATTGTAATTGACAGTTGTGGAGAATTACCGGAAGAATTAAAAGATGATATACATTTTTGCAATGTGCCGCTTGAAATTGAAGTGGACGGTTATCAGATTACGGATGATGAGACGTTTGATCAGAAGGATTTCTTGCAGCGTGTGAAGAACTGCATCCACAGTCCAAAGTCGGCCTGCCCTTCACCGGATCGTTATATGGCAGCATACGAGGGAGATGCGGAGCATGTATATGTGGTTACGATTTCCGGTAAATTAAGCGGTTCCTATAACAGTGCGCTACTGGCATCCCAGTTGTACAATGAGGAGCATGAGGACAATAAGCAGATTCATGTATTTAATTCTAAGTCTGCATCAATTGGAGAGACATTGATCGGACTCAAGATTCAGGAGATGGAAGAAAGCGGATTGTCTTTCGAAGAAGTGGTAATACAGGTTGAAGATTATATCTCTTCGATGAATACATTCTTCGTGTTAGAGACACTTGAGACGCTTCGTAAGGCAGGACGTCTGAGTAACCTAAAGGCGCTTGTTGCAAATACGCTCAACATTAAGCCGGTTATGGGTTCTACGAAGGAAGGCATGATCCAGCAGCTTGGTCAGGCGCGTGGAATGAAGAAAGCGTTAAACAAGATGGTGGAAGATATGCTTAAGGTAACCAAGAACTGTGAGAACAAGGTTCTTGCAATTGCACACTGCAACTGCCCGGAGCGCGCGCAGTTCGTTAAGGAGGCGGTTGAGAAGGTTGCCAAGTTCAAGAAGATCGTAATCGTCAACACTGCCGGAGTATCCAGTATGTATGCCAATGATGGCGGACTGATCATGGCAGTTTAAATTTTGAAATGATAAAAGAGTGGGTGATTCAATCGTTGAATCATCCACTCTTATTTTTTACGATCGATCATTTTATAAAGATGCCTGAAAGCGGAACTCGCCATGGTCGGCAAAGAAGCCGAAGACACCGTGGTATTTCTCCACAACGGAGATCATACTCTGGACACCGATACCGTGGTTTGCGGCTTTCGAGATTGGAATCTCATTTTCAAAAACCGGAGCAAGCTCGTAGCTGTTGACCACATTGATGCATAGCTGCGCGTTTTTTTCGTACACTTTCAGCGTAATGTGGCGATTGGATTCCGGATTCATCTGTTCGCAGGCGTGTAGCGCATTTTCCAGTGCGTTTGCAAATAAGCTGCACAGATCGGTAATCTGAAAACGCGCAAATTCCGTTGCAGTAATGGAAATGTTCATCGGAATGTCCGCTTCGGCAGCTTTATTGGCATAGGAAGATACGATAAGGTTGACGGAGTTGTTGACACAGTAGCGGACGACGCGGCTGTGTTCGAGATCGGAACAGATCTCGCTGATGTAGGCGGTCGCATCTTCCGGTTTGTCTGCATCGAGACAGCTTTGGATAAAATTCATGTGGTGCCGCAGGTCGTGACGGTAGATGGATGCCTGTTTCTGGGAATCGGAAAGCTGGGCAATCTCTTTCTGTGCCTGCACAGCGGCGGTCGTAAGCAGGAGGTTTTCTCGTTCTGCTTTGCTTTTTTCGCTGGAAAACTTCAGTGAGAGGATCGATAAGATAAAAAACGATACCACAAGGAAGCTGTCCATGAAATCGATCACCACGGCACCGCCGGAATACAGAAGATCTGTGTACACCGTGAAAGCGTACTCGAGAATGTAGTACGCGAGCGGCAGTAGGACAAAGAGGAGTACCGTGGTCGGACTTTCATATTTTAACCGGATGATGATCGGCGATATAAAACGGATCACGATGTACAGAAGCGGAATCGTCACGATGGTCGAGACGAGGCTTGCGACAAGCGGATCGCCGCCGAAAAAGAAGGCGACGAAGGTGCCGACCCATTTGCGAGGCGTGCACATCAGATAAGCGGATAAGACCGCAATAACTGCGATCGGCAGGCTTCGGTGAAAACGCAGCCAGATCAAAAGCATCAGCGGCAGATGAATGAGCAGCGGATAACATTTGTATAGCGCGGATTCTCCCATCAGAAGGTAGAAGGCAAGCTGGGCGAAACCGAATGCAAGCAGCGTCAGAACGTACTGCCTTTTGTTGTCGCCGAAACTGATGTCTGCCAGATACAGAGACACGATAACGCCGAAGAACAAAACGAAGGCATAATTGATCAATTCCAATAAAGTTGCAAGTTCCGGCATAGTTACTCCTCCATCTGAAAAGCAAGGTAGTGTTTCTTGATATCGGTCACGCGGCGCTGGGCGAGCGGAAGACTTTTGCCGGTCATAAGCTGCATGTCGGTTGCGCCGATCGTGCGGATATAGTTCATATTGACAAGATAAGAGCGGTGCGCAAGAATGAATTCCCGGTGTTGCAGCAATTCATCGCAGACCGAAGTAAACAGATTCGCGCAGGTGATCTGCTCGCCACTGTTCGTATAATAGATGACTTTGCGGTTCTGTGCCTCGACAAAAACAATCTCGGACAGGCGGACCTTGTGCACACCGATCTTACTGTTTAATACCACGTAATGATCCTGTTCCTCGACCTGATCCTGAAACAGATCGTCTATCGCTGCAAAAAAGGTTTCCTCCTGCACCGGTTTCATCAGATAATTGGTCGCTTTTACCGTGTAGCTTTCTACCGCAAATTCCGGCGAAGTCGTCAGAAAGATGATGGCTGCCGCCTTGTCAAAGCTTCGGATTTCCCGGGCCAGTTCCACACCGGTCATTCCCGGCATCATGATGTCGAGCAGATAGATGTCGAAACGCTCCTTCGGCGCCTGTGAAGCAAGCTCCACGCTGCTCGTGTATTCCCTGTATGTAAGCAGCTTATGATGCATGAATTCATAGTGTTCAAGCATCTCTTTTAAGCCGGATAATTCTTTTTCGTCGTCATCACACAATGCAATCTTCATGTGAGATCTCCTTTCACAATGCATAAGTTTTAGGCGTTTGCAAAACGCTTATGGCGGCTCGCAAACGCTTATGCATAAATTTATTATACCCTACGGCTCGACAAATTTCTACAAACAACGGGTATCGTTCGTGTCGTATATTTTGTAATTGGCGCAGCTTTGTCCGCAGAGTCTGTCGAATGAGGTATTATACAGGTAAATACTTTTTTAGGGGAACCGATAGATAGGAGGACGAATGCGTATGAAAAAAAGAAAAAATACGATCCTGCACAGGGGAATGCGTGTGTGCAGTCTGGTTCTTGCACTTGTTATGGTGATCTGTATGATGCCGCAGATGAGTGTAAAGGCAGATGATACGGACGCGACAGGGACAAAACTCGAGGAAGACTGGAGTGCGATGAGCTCTGCGGCAGGCAAGATGAAGATGACCAATACGACTACCAAGGCACAGGTTATGAAGGTAATCCTTGCGGCAGCCAAGAACGGAACCAAGGCAACGTGGAAATCGTTCCGTAAAGTAGATGCAACGTATGACAGCCAGGGGGCGGTTACCGCTTATGCAAATCTGTCATTGAATGGAAAAACGAGGGAACTTTACATCAACGAGAAAATCCCGACACTCGGAAACAATCGTCCGACAAAAGGAATTACGGTTTCTGAGGACGAATGGAATATTTTGCGTCTGACGAATATTGAGCGTGCGAAGAAAGGCGAAACACTTCTTACGATGCCGGCGGCATTGCAGAAGGCTGCAACGATCCGTGCAAAGGAGAATGTCAATAATACGCAGCCAGCACATACAAGACCGGACGGCACAAGTTATAAGACAGCGGTTCCGTCCTCCTTTAAGAACACGGGACTCGGCGAGAATATGTTCAAATGTACAAAAGATGTTACACCACAGCTTGCAATGCGCGGCTGGATGAACAGTGCCGCTCATAAGGCGAATATTTTGCGTACAGGTTTTCAGTATATGGGCGTGGGAACGTATCAGACTGAGGCGGTGCAGATATTCGCAAGTTCCGCGAAGAAGATCAAGTCCTACACGACCAGTACAGGAAAGACAACTTTTGCTGACGAGGAGGCGATGGTCGGTGAGTATCTGATCTGTACAGATCAGGCGGGGGTAAAATCGTATCTTCCGCTTGACACCACTTATATGAAGAAGGTAAGTGGCGGATATACGATCAATCTGAATGCGACCAAGACAGTGAAGATCAAGATTAAGAATGCAGCTTCATCCTCAAAGTATACCGATGTGGATTCTGCGGACGCAAAGGCGGTTGCATGGGTGGTAAATAAGAAGATCATGGAGCCTACCAGCAAGAACGAATTTTACTCCAAGGGAATCTGTACGAAGGGTAATGTGTTTGAAGCATTGTATAAGGCAAACGGATCTCCGACACCGAAAGCGTTAAACTGGTTCCCGGATGTCAAGAGCAAGGACAGTTACTACAAAGCAGCGCTGTGGGCAGTGGATAAGGGATTGATCGAGTATGGAAACTTTGAAGGTCAATATGCTTACTCGCGCGGTTACGCACTGTATTATGTATGGCAGAGCGTCGGTGCTCCGAAAGCATCCAAGAAGTCAACCTTTACGGATTACAATGACTGGGTATTCTATGCGGATGCGGTAGCGTGGGCCGAGTCCAAGGGAATCATCAAGGATAGCGGTGATCATAAGTTCCGACCGGATGATGCAGTCACCCGTGTGGAGCTTGCAAGATTTATCTACTACGCATATAAGTAAAGTGAAATGACAACAGGGTTAATGTATAACAAAAGAAGTTATACATTGACCCTGTTTTTGCTATAAGCGTATTTGTGAAAGAAGCGGGGATAGATATTTTTGATAAAGACGCAAAAAGTCGGATCTTTCGGGCCTTTTTTTGTGTTGACAGATTTTGCATAACATCGAACATGTGTTATACTAAAAAATAAAAAACGACGAACGAGGCAAAATTTTGTATACATACGAAGAAGTTATAGATAAAATTGAGAACAGCAGAAGGTTCGGTAATCTGCCGGGAGTGGAAGTGACCAGGCGGATGCTTGCGGCACTTGGCAATCCGCAGGAAGGACTCCGCTATATCCATGTTGCGGGAACGAACGGCAAAGGTTCCACCTGTGCGTTTCTTAACAATATATTCACACAGGCGGGATTAAAATGCGGCTGCTTTACATCGCCGCATCTGATTCATTTTGAGGAGCGCATCACGGTCGGTCGACTGATGATTTCGAAGGATGCGGTAACACGAATCGGCAATGAACTTCTTGCAATGGATTTCGGTGTGACACCGACGATGTTTGATTACTGTCTGGTGATGGCGCTGCTATATTATAAAGACTGTGGCTGCGATGTCGCGGTCATGGAGACGGGACTCGGCGGAAGGCTCGACTCGACGAATGCGCTCGGCAATCCCATGGTTGCGGTCATAACAAGGATCGGTTACGATCATATGGCAATTCTCGGCAATACGCTGACGGAGATTGCATCGGAAAAGGCAGGCATTTTAAAAGAAAACGTTCCGGCAGTTTTTGCGCCACAGGACGAGGAAGCGCTTGCGGTATTGCAGCAGCATCCGGGAACGCTTGTGAGCGAGTCGGATATGCAGCAGGTGGCTGCGATGCGGCCGGGACTTACCGGTGCATATCAGTTGGAGAACGGTGCAGCAGCAATGCTTGCCGCAAGAAGTTTCTTTGCGCAGACCGGATTTGATCCGGCGAAAGCAGAAGCAGCGATTGAAAAAGGAATCCATACGGCGGTATGGAAGGGGCGCATGGAACTGTTAAGCGAGGAGCCGTTTCTTATGGTGGACGGCGCGCACAACAGCAACGGAATCCATGCTTTGGCAGAGAGCTTAAGACAGCTTTATCCGAATGAGAAGTTTCATTTTGTGATGGGCGTGATGGCGGATAAAGATTATGAGAAGATGATCGAGGAACTGCTTTTGCTTGCCATCGATTTTGTGACGGTAACACCGGAGAGCAGCCGCGCATTGCAGGCGGAGAGCCTGGCGGAAGATATCAGGAATCATGGGGTTCCGGCGAGAAGTATCGAAAGAGTTGCGGATGTGCTTGCGCTGCCGAAGATGGGCGAGAAGACAATCGCGCTCGGATCGCTTTATTTCATCGGGGAACTGGAAGCATTATACGAAGAAACACGGGTGGCATGAAAAAATAGATAGTAGAGAAAAATTAAGAAAGAATTGTAATGGCATACATATATGAACATAAAAAAGACCGTAGAGGTAATGAATACATAGAAATCACCGGATACGAAGGTGCAATACGTCATTTGACTATCCCGGAAAGAATAGAAGAACTTCCGGTGCGAAGCATCGGCAAGAGCGCTTTTTCGGGACGGGAGGATCTCTTAAGTGTGGAACTTCCAGCGACGATCGACACGCTCGGGCGCTATGCGTTCTATAATTGTAAGAATCTGCGCAGCATGTGTCTGCATGACCGTGTGGAGGATTATTATGACGGCGTGATCAAACAGTGTCAGAGTCTGTCCGAGATTACGTTGCATCAGGAGCGCGGCAGTTTCTCGGTTATGAAGGAACTGCTTGCGGACAATGACAGGAGGCTTACATTTACGATCGAGCCGGTCGGGCTGCGTCTGACGTTCCCGGCGTATGTGTACGATTTCGTGGAGGACGTGGAGGCGCGCGTGCTGCATCACAAGATTGAGGGCAGCGGCTATCCGTACCGTGAGTGTGTCACGCGAAAAGGCGTGGATCTGCTTGCGTATGACAGGCTTTTTTCGCATGTGATCAGTGATGATTACGAGGCTGCGATCATGGTGGCGCTCAACCGGCTGCGTTATCCGGTCGAGCTGGAAGATGCCGCGAAGGAGCAGTATGAGCAGTATCTGGAGCAGAACGCGTGCATTGTCCTGCTGAAACTGATCGAGCAGGAGTGTGTTGAAGAAATTCGCTATCTGTGTGATACGTGTCTGATCACAAAGGATGCGTTGGAGGATGGTCTGTATGAGGCGGCGGACAAGAAGCTGAGTGCGATCACGGCGATACTGATGGAGTATCAGAGACAGCATTTTACGGCGCACCGGCAAGTGACAAAATTGTCGTTGGACGAGTGGTAGAAAAACTCGGAAACAAGCATTGGGATGATGGCGGAAAGTTCGGTGTCATTGAAAGAATATAATGAATCAATGAAGACAAGAATTGAGTTAGAAACAACAGGAAATAAAATATTGAACAGCGTTCGAACCGAGTTATATCTGTCGATGCGTTTTATGGGACCGGCTTTGGGATCGCTTGGATTCAAGATGGATCTCTCGACGCGGACGCTCGGCACGGATGCGGCGTTCATCCGGTTTAATCCAACCTATCTGTTACACACTTATATCGAGCGTCCAGAGATATTGAACCGTGCGTATATGCATATGCTGATGCATTGTCTGTTCCGGCATATGTTCTCGGCGAAGGAACATGAGGACACCGAACTTTGGGATCTGTGCTGCGATATTGCGGTCGAGTCGGTGGTGGATTCGATGGAGTACCCGAGCATTCTGCGCGTGACATCGGATTTCAGGCAGCAGTGGTATGAGAAGCTGACCGCGGAACTTAAGGTATTGACTGCGGAGAAACTGTACCATTATTTCATCTTAAGAAAACGTGATCCATATCTGGAAGAGTCACTCCGGCAGGAATTTGCGATGTGTGACCATAGTTTCTGGGAGAGGATGCAGTCACCGGAGGATGGCGATGATAACAATCCGAAGGCTCCGATGGAGAATGAGAGCAGCGAGTCGGAAAGCGAGCAGCCACCGACAGGAGAGAAGCAGCAGGACACCACTCCGATGGGATCGATGGATCCGAAGGAAGAGGAGTGGAAAGAGAATGCGAAGCGCATCGAAAGCGATATGGAGACGTATGCCAAGGATGCGGCTGAGGATGCCGGAAAGCTTGCCTGGATGCTAAAACTTCAGAACAGAGAGCGCAAAAGCTACAAGGAATATTTAAAGAAATTTGCAGTGCTCAGGGAAGAGGTTTCGGTGGATATGGATTCTTTTGATTATGGATTCTATATGTATGGTCTCTCGATGTATGGAAATATGCCGCTGATCGAGGAGAACGAATACCGCGAGGCGAAGAAGGTTGAGGAGCTTGTGATCGCAATCGATACTTCTGCATCGTGCAAGGATAAGCTAGTGCAGCAGTTCGTCAATGAGACCGGTGCAATTCTTAAGACACAGGAATCGTTTTTCCACAAGGTGAATATCCGCATTATCGAATGCGACAATCAGATTCAGAGGGATATACATATCACGAATCTGGATGAGATGAAAGCGTATGCGGACGGATTTCATGTACAGGGCGGATATGGAACGGATTTTCGCCCGGTCTTTGATTATGTGGAGACACTTCGCAGAAGTGGAGAACTAAGAAATCTCAAGGGACTGATGTATTTTACGGATGGATTCGGTGAATATCCTAAGAAACCGACGGACTATGAGACGGTGTTTGTCTTCTATGGAGACGAAGAGCGTGAGGAGAAAAAAGTGCCAGACTGGGCGGTAAAGCTGTATCTTGATTAGAATAAAACAAGGAGAACAACAATGAACATCAAACAGGCAAAACAGGAGATTGTGAACGCAGTTCATGCATATCTGGCGAAGGATGAGACCGGTGAATATGTGATCCCGGTTGAAAGACAGCGACCGCTTCTTCTGATCGGACCGCCGGGAATCGGTAAGACAGCGATCATGGAGCAGGCGGCACACGAGTGTGGTATCAATCTGGTATCTTACACGATCACACATCATACGAGACAGAGTGCGATCGGCCTGCCTTTTATCTCCAATAAGAAGTATGGAGATGAGGAAGTCTCTGTGACGGAATATACGATGAGTGAGATTATCGCTTCGATCTATGACCGAATCGAGGAGAGCGGTATTAAGGAAGGCATTCTCTTTCTTGATGAGATCAACTGCGTTTCGGAGACACTGGCACCGACGATGCTGCAGTTCTTACAGTATAAGACGTTCGGAAATCACAGAGTTCCGGATGGATTTATTATCGTGACTGCGGGAAATCCGCCGGAGTACAATAAGTCCGTGCGCGATTTTGATATCGTAACGTATGACAGAGTGAAACGCATTTATATTGAAGAGGATTTCGCGGCGTGGAAGGAATATGCGTATCATGCGCAGATTCACGGTGCAATCCTTGCTTACCTTGAGATTAAGAAAAAGAATTTCTATTCGATCGTATCGGATGTGGACGGCAAACGTTTCGTGACAGCACGAGGCTGGGAAGATTTATCGGTTGTGATGAAAGTGTACGAAAAGCAGGGGATGCCGATTGATTATGACTTTATCGTGCAGTATCTGCAGGATCCGGAGATTGCACGTGACTTTGCGGTCTACTATGAACTGTACCGTAAATATAACCAGATTTATCGTGTGCCGGAACTCTTAGAGGGCACGTATCCGGAGAATGTACTTTCCATACAGAATGCGCCGTTTGATGAGAAGTTAAGTCTGATCGGTCTGCTTCTCGATGCACTTGGTCAGGAGTTTGTGACCTATGCAAGAAGCGAGGCTGCGCAGAAAGAATTGCTGACGCAGCTTGGTTATCTGAGAATGGATCTGAAAGAAGGAAGAGGCGATGCAAAGGCGCTTTTAGAACGTCAGTGTGATTCTCACAAGACACTGACATTGCACAAGAAGAAGGCTGGATTGTTATCGCGCGAGGAACTTCGCAGCGCACATGACTTAGAGTTGATGCTTGATGCGTGCATTTCACTTGTTGCTGAGACGGGAAGTGGCGATGCGCGCACAGATTTTAGTCTGGTGAAGCAGTATTTTGATGAGCGGGAAGAGGCAAGACAAAAGCAGATCGTTGATGCCGGAAGACATCTGTCCAATGCGTTTGATTTCTTGAGCCGTGTGTTCGGTGAGGGACAGGAACTGGTCATTTTCTTATCCGAACTGTCTGCAGGTTATTACAGTTTAAAGTTTGTCAGCGAGTGTGGCAATGAGGAATATTACAAGTACAATCGTCTGCTTCTGCTGAAGGATCGCAGCGAGGAACTGACGCAGGAAGTGATGGAACTTCTTGCCTTGGATGATTGAGGTAGGGTATACTAAAACAAAGAAAACAGGCTTGGAATCGTTATCTTGGAGAAAGTATATGAAAAATATTCGACGAATCTTTAAAGCGGACCTGCGAGGTCTGTTTCGTAATTTTTTTGCGCTGGTAATTGCCGTGGGACTATGTCTTCTTCCGGCTTTCTATGCATGGTTTAATATCTATGCAAACTGGGATCCGTATGCAAATACCGGCAACATCCGTATAGCGGTCAGCAATCTTGATGAGGGTTGTGCGGATCTGGATGGTAACCAGGCGAACATGGGCGCTGAAATTGTGGAGCAGCTGAAGCAGAAGGATAATATCGGATGGGTATTCACCGAATCGAAGAAGGATGCGGTAGAACGCGTGAAGTCCGGAGACTGCTACGCTGCAGTTGTGATCGGAAAGGACTTCTCTTACAGTATGTATCACGCTTTGGCGGATAATATTGAAAATCCTAAGATTACCTACTATGAGAATGAGAAGAAGAACGCGGTAGCGACGAAGATTACAGATACTGCAGTATCGACGCTGCAGTCGACGATCAACCAGTCGTTTGTCAAAGTGGTCACCGAGAAGATTTTCACGGAAACGAATAATCTGCAGGGAGAACTCTCAAAGGAAGATGCGGTGGATGCTTTTGTGCAGAAACTGACGACGGTGCAGGGATATCTGAATGATTACGATAAGATGATCACTTCGTTTATGAAAGGAAATGACCTGTTGACGGAGGCTTCCGGTGAGACGAATGAGAATCTGGAGGCAAGTCAGGATATGATCGCGTCCGGTCAGGAGAGCATGGAGCGCGGCAAGACGAGCCTGACGACAACGGAGGATACGTTTGCAACGTTTTCGGAGGAAGTGGAAAAGTCACTCAGTGAAATCGGCAAGTCAATCGATTCGATTTCCAGCGATATTACGAATGCGAAGCTGGAAGAACAGATTGATACGCTGACGAAAGATGTTGCGACGATCCAGACGGATGCGACGGATCTGTCCGCCAAATTGGAAGACCTTGAGAATTATCTGAAGAAGGTACAGGGAAATTCGAATTCTTTAAGCAACACGATTGCAGCAGTACAGAAAATGCAATCCCTTGCAGATTCGGTTGCTGAGTCCGGGGACGTTGAGCAGGATGCAACCGATACGAAACGAGCAATCGCATTGATGCAGCAGACATTAAAAAACTATTCCGAGACGATTGCGAATATCAGCTCGATGTTCACGAGACAGATCACACCGCAGGTGGAGGAGCTGCTTTCTAACATGGAGTCGGTGCTCGATTCCACAGAGAAAATTCTGGATAATCTAAGTGGCACGCTGGATGGAATGAAGGATATTTTTGACGGCGTGGATACAACACTTGGAACTGTCAATGTCAGCCTGACGCAGTTGCAGGATGTGCTTGCGCAGGCAAATACAAAGATTACCGATGCACTTGACCAGATCAGGGAAGCATCGGACAGTGAGCAGCTTTCAATTATTATGAATCTGCTTGCGGGCAACCCGGATATGTATGGGGATTTCTTCTCGCAGCCAGTGAAGGTGGAAGAACATTATGTCTATGAGATCGCCAATTATGGCTCGGGTGTGGCGCCTTTTTACACGGTTCTTGCAATCTGGGTGGGAATGACGATTCTGGTTTCCATCTTAAAGGTGCATGTGGATAAGAAGGATTTCCCGTATGCGAAGCCGTACGAATATTATTTTGGAAGATATCTGTTATTTTTATTGTTATCTGAGATACAGGCAATGGTCATTGTGATCGGAGATCTCTATATCTTTGGTGTGCAATGTAAGTATCCGGCGGAATTGTTCCTTGTCGCAGCAGTGACAAGCCTGACGTTCTCGCTTCTGATCTACTCGCTGACCATTTCTTTCGGAGACATCGGTAAGGCACTTGCTGTTGTTGTCATGGTAATCCAGATTGCGGGATCGGGCGGAACTTATCCGATTGAAGCTTTGCCGGCATTCTTCCGGAATGTGTATATCTTCTTCCCGTTCCCGTATGCGATCAATGCGATGCGTGAATGTATCGGAGGCATGTACCATCAGGATCTGGTGCTGGATCTGCTAAAGCTTTTAATTTTCTGCGCGGCATCGCTGGCTATCGGCCTTTGGATCCGCATTCCGTTTATGGGACTGAATCACTTTATCGAAAAGCGTATGGAAGACACGAGGATGATGTAATATGGAAACAGAAAAAGATAAATTAGAGAAGATGGAAAATCTCTATAATATGGTGGTCCGTTTTCAACAGAAGAGCCACGAAAAGAATCAGAAGCGCATCAAGATCGGTCTGCGTTGTCTCTATATTATACCGGCAGTGTTTTTGTTCCTGCTGCTTGTGACGGACAGCTCGAAGATCATCTTTTTAGTGCTTTGGATCGTAAGTCTCTTTGCACTTGCCATCTATCTGATCACGGTGGAATACATGGACTACAATCTGCAGAATCAGATGAACAAGCTGGAAGGACGCAAGAATGCACCGGTAGACGGATTGATCGAGATGGATCGTTTTAATGAATCTGTCGATCGTTTTGAGGCAAAGGTCGACAAGCTGGAATCGACCGTGGACAAGGTGACAAGCTCCGCCAAGGAACTGCTTCGCCCGGAGGAACTGGCGGCAAAGCTGCTGGGAGATCCGGCGGCAAGCGATGATTCTCATACCGATGCGGCAAATACAAATGAGGGAGGAAAAGGCGAATGATTACAATTCTCAGAGTTTTTCTTTCCGATGCCAAGAGGCTGCGTTCGAATGTTGTTGCGATCGTTATCATTATGGGTCTGTCGATCATCCCTGCATTATATGCATGGTTTAACATTATGTCGAACTGGGATCCGTACGGTCCGTCTGCAACTTCGCAGATGAAGGTGGCGGTATGTTCGCAGGATGCTGGTGTTGAGCTTGGAAGTCTTTCCCTCAATATTGGGGATGAGGTAATCACAGGACTTAAGGAGAATACAACAATTGGCTGGGTATTTTCCGATTCAAAGGAGGATGCTTTAGAAGGGGTTAACAGCGGCGATTATTATGCAGCGCTCGTCGTACCGGATACCTTTACTGCGGATTTCATCAGCTTCCTCGGCGGAGATCCCAAAAATCCGACGATCGCATACTATGAGAACAGTAAGAAGAATGCGATTGCAACGAAAATTACCGGCAAGGCAAAGACCGCGGTACAGGAGCAGGTCAATCAGAAATTTATCAGTACGCTGACGGAGGTACTGACCGAGTCTGGCAAAATCTTGGCAGACAATGATGAAAACGGTGTGGATATTGTTGCATCCACAGCGGCACAGCTTGATGAGATGGACAGCAGTCTGCAGACCTATGTGAACATATTAAATACTTTTTCACTTGTGACGGGATCGGCATCTGATCTGGCAGAGTCGGCACAGTCTTTGCTGATCAACACACAGGGGCTTTTTGACAGTAGTCAGGATTCCGTTTCCAATATGCAGTCAAGTGTGCTTTCGGGGGCACAGACCGCGGATACGGTTTCCTCGTTGATAAGTATCAGCCTGGATTCGGTGGATCAGGATCTGGGACTTCTATCGGATCAGTTAGATACGCTGACGGTAGGCTCAACGTATGATGACATCAAGAATCAGGTGGATAAGACTACGGCGATAGGAAAAAATGTGATAGCAGTACTTAAGGATCTGTTAAAAGAAGGTGACCAGAAAGTGACTGCGGTCAATAAAAGTTTTGAACAGCTGGACAAGGATCTGACAACATTCAAGAAGGATGCCAAGGTGACGGCGCAGTCGCTAAAACATCTGAGAAGAACGATTAAGGCGGATATTAAGGAGTGTAGGAATAACATCCGCTCCATCCGTAATACCTATCAGTATCAGGTGCAACCGGATGTGAGCGCTTCAGTGCTTCGGATGGAGCAGGCGTTAATCCAGACAGGGAAGATGCTCAATAATATTGAGAGCAGCTTCGGAACAATTGACCGTGCGCTCGAAGCATACCAGACAACACTTGATTCAGGGGCGGATGATATTACGGCAACAAAGGATTATATTGTCTCTTTGCAAACAGATCTGCGCAAGCTGAGCAAAAGCTTAAAAGCGTTATCCGGGGATGAACAGTACAATGAGATGACGAATCTGCTGAAAAATGATCCAACGCTTATGGCAGAGTTTGTAGCTTCTCCGGTATCACTCAAAACGGAGAAGGTTTATCCGATTGCAACATACGGATCGGCGATGGCTCCATTCTATACGGTTCTTGCCATCTGGGTGGGAGCACTCATTCTTGTCGCTTTGATCCATGTGAAGGTGGCTCCGATCGAGAATCTTAAGGTGAGACCGTGGCAGGCGTTCTTCGGAAGATACATTACGTTTTTCCTGATCGGGCAGGCGCAGACGGCGATCACGGTGCTTGGAGATCTCTTCTATGTTGATATCCAGTGTCCGCATCCGTTTTTGTTCTGGCTGGCGGCAGCGGCGAGCAGCTTTGTATTTACGCTTCTGATTTACTCGCTGACCGTTGCGATGGGCAATGTAGGAGAGGCAATTGCAGTCATTATTATGGTCATACAGGTGGCAGGTGCCGGAGGCACATTCCCAATTGAGGTGCTGCCGGAAGTGTACCAGATGATCTACAAGTATCTGCCTTTTACTTATTGTATGAATGCGATGCGTGAGTGTGTCGGAGGAGTGTATCAGAATGATTACTGGATGGATCTGAGCGCGCTTGGCGTGTATGTTCTGATATCGCTTTTGGTCGGACTGATCGTGGCAATCCCGCTTCGCAGACTAAACAAAGTGATCGAGCGCAGCAAGGAAAAATCCAAGGTTATGCTTTAAAGGTTATAAATACTATAATTTATTTCAATAGTAAAATTTTTTGCAAGCTATAGACAAATGATTTTTATTGTACTAAAATGATTGCAATTAATAGCCAACCCAGTGTTTCATAACACTAAGTTATAGATTGCTGGATTCGTAATTTGTGTTAAGTTTTCTCTGAAAACTTAGCATGTAGCATCAGCTATTGCCGGCAGGCAATTTGAATGCTGATGTTCCAAAGAAACGGAGGAGAATTAAAATGGAAAAGAAAAATCTTGATTGGGCCAACCTAGGATTTGGCTACATGCAGACAGATTACCGTTACGTATCCAATTACAAAGACGGCAAATGGGATGATGGAGCAATTGTTACCGATGCCAATGTTACATTAAACGAGTGTGCCGGAGTATTCCAGTACTCACAGTCCTGCTTCGAAGGACTTAAGGCTTACACAACAGAGGATGGACATATCGTATGTTTCCGCCCTGACTTAAACGCAGCAAGAATGAAAGATTCCTGTGAGAGACTTGAGATGCCGGTATTTCCGGAGGATCGTTTCGTAGAGGCAGTGGAGCAGGTTGTTAAGGCAAATGCAGCATGGGTTCCACCTTTTGGATCAGGAGCAACACTTTACATTCGTCCATATATGATCGCAACAAATGCAGTCATCGGTGTTAAGCCGGCTGATGAGTATCAGTTCCGTATCTTAGTTACACCTGTAGGACCTTACTTCAAGGGTGGCGCTAAGCCAATTACAATCCGTGTATCGGATTTCGACCGTGCAGCACCACACGGAACCGGTCACATTAAGGCTGGTCTGAACTATGCAATGAGCTTACATGCAATCGTAGATGCACATAAGCAGGGATATGCTGAGAATTTGTATCTGGATCCTGCAACAAGAACATATGTTGAGGAGACTGGTGGAGCTAACTTCCTCTTCATTACTAAGGATGGCAAGTTCGTAACACCGAAGTCAGACAGTATCTTACCTTCTATCACAAGAAGATCTCTGATGGTTGTTGCTGAGAAGTACCTGAATATGCCGGTAGAGCACAGACAGGTGAAATTCTCTGAGGTACCTGATTTCGCAGAGTGTGGTCTCTGCGGTACAGCAGCAGTTATCTCTCCAATCGGCAAGATTGTTGATCATGGTAAGGAAATCTGCTTCCCAAGTGGAATGGAAGAGATGGGACCATATACCAAGAAGCTTCGCGAGACACTGACTGGAATTCAGATGGGTGAGATCGAAGGACCTGAGGGATGGGTTCATAAAATTATGTAATACAAGAGGAAAAAGAAAGTCGTGCATATCCTGCTTGCAGGAAGATGCGCGACTTTCTTTTTGACTCGCAACCCGTATGAGGGAGTAGCCAAATTCATGAGTGGCACTTGGGCTGCTCTTTTTTTATGTTTAAATATGTGGTATGCTATATGCAGTGAAATAAGATACAAAGGAGAAAACAGTGTGCGAAGTTACAGGGCGCATCGGCGCAAATCATTAAATAAAGCAGAACGAACCATGCAGATTTATCGTCGTGTTGTAGCAGTTGTTGTTCTGATCGTCGTTCTGGTCGCGGTGTTCAGTCTGTATCAAAGAATGCATAAACGAACCGGACAGACAACCCTTGCCAATGCCAAGGACATTGTCGCCACGAAATATATTGCAGACCGCCCCGAGCTTGATGTAGAGCTTCTCCCCATCAATCAATATTCCCGCCCGGGAACGGAGCTGACGGAGGTAAAAGGCATTGTTGTTCACTATACGGCCAATCCGGGATCGACCGCCAAACAGAACCGTGACTATTTTGCGGGACTGGCTGAGTCGCATGAGACTTCCGCGAGCAGCCACTTTGTGATCGGACTTGAGGGTGAGATTGTACAGTGTATTCCTTGTAATGAGATCTCCTATGCGTCGAATGACCGGAATAAGGATACGATCTCGATCGAATGCTGTATTGAGGATGAGAGCGGTAAATTTAACGATGCGACGTATCAGTCGCTGATCAAGCTTGTGACATGGCTGATGGGACGATATAACCTCGGAACGGACGATGTGATCCGGCATTATGATGTGACTGGTAAGAACTGTCCGAAATATTTCGTTGAGAATCCGGATGCGTGGGAGTTGTTTAAGACGGATTTAGTGGATTATATCGCAAAATATGGAATTGCAAAAGATGCGTGAATCACGTAAAATATAGATATCAATGTTGAAGGAGTCTGTGCTTGGATACCATCTATTTAGAGTTATTGGAGAAGAAAGAAATACGCAGTAATTTGAGTGCGCTTCGCGCAAAGCTTCGCGAAGGCGTTGATGCTGCATATGACAGAGAAAGCGTAGAGACATTTGTACAGGAGCATGAGGCGTTTGTTCTTGGGCTTTTAGCAGCAGAGGATGCGAAGACGCGTAAGAACGCAGCACTTCTGCTTGGCGACTTAAAGTATCAGAATGCGTCGGATGCACTGTATAATGCATTTGTGAAAGAGAATACGCTTTTTGTCCGGAGCGCGTATCTGGACGCACTCTCACAGATGGATGTCAGCGGTAAGCTGCCGGAGATCAAGCAGCGTCTTGCAGAACTCTCTGCACAGGAAGTGGCAGAGGAGAATCGGAAGCATGCGGACGAGGAACTTCGTGCACTTCGCAGGATTGTGATCCGATACGAGGGTATCGCAAAGCATAAGTTTGACCGGAAGCAGCAGAAGAATCAGGTGTTGTTATTCTGCAATAAGAATGGGCGGGAGACGGTGCGCCGTATGACCGGTGGCAGAGTTCATCCGCTCGGTGTCCTGGTGGAGACAGATGATCTGATTCCTTTGATGCAGGTGCGGACATACAGAGAGATGCTTTTCCCTCTTGGTGGGGGAATGCTGGTTGATCCGGAGCCGAAGAAAGCGGCGGATGAAGTGTGTACTTTGCTGATCGATTTATGTGAGAAGTACCATAAGGAAGAGATGCCGTTCTACTTTCGTATTGAGTGCAAAGCACCGATGACGCTTGAGCAGAAGAGTAATTTCACGAAGCGTATGGGCGCGGAATTAGAGCGGTTGTCAGGCGGAAAACTGATCAATTCCACCAGTGATTATGAGGTGGAACTTCGACTGATCGCGAATCGGGAAGGACGCTTTTTCCCATGTGTGAAGTTCTATACATTGAAGGATCACAGATTCCGTTATCGCAAGAATTCGATCTCGGCATCCATTCATCCGTCACAGGCGGCGCTTATGATGGAGCTGGCAGCACCGTATCTGAAGGAAGGCGCGCAGGTGATGGATCCGTTCTGTGGTGTCGGAACGATGCTGATCGAGCGTGATATCCGGGTTCCGGCGGGGGATATGTACGGAACGGATACGTTCGGTGAGGCAATCGAGAAGGCGCGAGAGAATGCCTCTCTTGCGGGAGAAGAGATTCATTATATCCATAGAGATTTCTTTGACTTTCATCATGACTATCTGTTTGATGAGATCGTTACGAATATGCCGGTGCGCGGCAAGATGACGAAGGAAGAGTTGGATCGGTTATATGCGCGTTTCTTCGACAAGGCAACGGAAATTCTGAAGAAAAATGCAGTCATTGTGATGTACACGCAGGAGACTGGCTTTGTAAAGAAGCAGCTTCGTTTACATAGGGAGTATATGCTGCTGCAGGAGTATTGCATGCAGGAGAAGACGGGATTTAGTTTGTTGATAATAGGAGTAAGAGGGTAATGGTGAATTCGGGGGCAACACCTGCACAGGACAATCAATGGGGAGCAATCAAGTATGACAACGGTTTAATTGATTCTGCAATGTTACAGCAACTGCAGGATCAGTTTTGTCACGCCAATAATCTTTATCTCGTGTGTCTGGGGCGCGAAGAGGGCGTGATCACGAAGGCGTATGGAAGCAGGGAGGAACTTTCTTTTTTGCATTCGCTTGTGGACAAGCAGGCGTATATGAATCTGATCATGCGTGCGGAACACGACTGGGTGGAGACGATGCTGGAGCAGCAGGTCTCGCAGGCGTGCATTAAGATGTGCAGTATCGCAACGCGCATTGAGAAGAAGGTCGAAGTTATCTGGGTTGTGATCGGACTTCTGCGCGATGCAATGCCGGAAGGCATTGAACTTCCGGAATATATGATGACGACAACGGAGAAGGGCTTCTATGCATCGGCAGAGTTCCTTGCAAGTTTGTCGACGCAGCTGTTTGAAGTGAAGATCAACCAGATGATCGCGCAGGATGCGATGAAGAAGAGTCTGGATTCGGAACTTGCGATCAAGCAGCAGCTTGACCGCACGCAGGCGATGGCGGAAGTGATTGGTATGCTCGAGTCGGATGAAGGATTTACGGAACTGACGCAGCGTATCTTAAAGGAGACCTGTGAGAGTCTGCAGATTGCCGGAGGATTTTTGATCCGGGAGAATATTGACCGGCGGACAACCGATATGATCGGCGAGTTTGTCGAACGGAGTGAGGATTCGCTGATCCGGCATTTTCAGCATATCGACAAAGACGAACTGCCCTTTTTTAATGGAAAACCATATATGATTTCCTCCAGCTCCATGATGCCGGAGCCGTTTGAACGATTTTTTAAAGAAAACGGACTGTCAGCAGCCGTGTTTCAGCCGATGGAGGTCAATGACAACGGACTTCTGATGTATCTTGGCTTTTTTGAAAAAGGAAATAAACGTGAATGGGAATCGGAAGATATCAAGTTCATCAGTGGAGTGAAGCGTGTTATCCAGAGTATTCTGATTAAACGAATTGCGAAGAATTCGCTTGCAAGTTCCTACGCGTCGCTGGAAGCGATTCTTGAGAATACCGGTTGTGGCATTCTGGTCGTTGATTACAACACCCGATCAATTTTATATACGAACCAAAAGCTGAAGGATCTCTTCTCGCATACGATCGCAGCGGGAAATCTGGAAGAACTTGTATTTGGTGAAGAGGAAGAGAAGAAGACACATTATTATGATGAGGTCTATTATGTAGAGGAGGAGCGCTGGCTGGATGTCCACAAGACGGAGATTGACTGGGTGGACGGACGCAGAGTCGGACTTTGCACTCTTTACGACATCACGGATAAGAAACTGTACCAGAAGAAGATTGAGAATCAGGCAAACAATGATTTCCTGACAGGTCTCTATAACCGTATGCGCTGCGAGCAGGATCTCGGGCGTTATATTGCCAAGGCGCAGGCGGTCAACTGTGAGGGCGCGCTTCTTTATATTGATCTGGACGATTTCAAACACATTAACGATGGACTTGGTCATCCATACGGAGATGTGTTGCTGAAGGCTATCTCGCACAGTCTGCAGCGCATTGAAGGCATTGAGAAGAGCTGTTACCGCATGGGCGGTGATGAATTTATCGTCATTATCAGTGAGGCGGTCTATCCACAGATGGAGCGGATCCTTCGCGACATCGATTCCATTTTCAGTAAGCCATGGTTCTTAAAAGGCGAAGATTACTACTGCACGATGAGTATGGGAATCACCTGTTTCCCGTCGGATGGCAATTCTGTGGATGATCTGATCCGTAAGGCGGATATGGCGCTCATGACTGCGAAGCGCCGCGGTAAGAACTGTGTGGAGTATTATAACGACAAGGATCAGGCATCGACGTATCGCAGGCTTGATATGGAGAAGAATATGCGTACGGCGGCGATGAATGCCTGTAAGGAATTTGAAGTATATTATCAGCCAATCGTTGCGGTGCAGGAGGACGGAGAGCCTTGCTGCGGTGCAGAGGCGCTGGTGCGCTGGAATTCAAGTGTGCTTGGTTTTGTCAGTCCGGAGGACTTTATTCCGCTTGCAGAATATCTTGGACTGATCAACCCGATCGGAGAGTTTGTGTTAGAACAAGCGGCGAAACGATGCAAGTACTGGAATGACATGGGACATCCGAATTATAAGGTCAATGTCAATCTGTCGGTGGTACAGCTTCTGCAGAATGATATCATCAAGAAGATTAAGAAGGTGTTGGATGAGACCAGAATCAATCCGCGCAATCTGACCCTTGAAGTGACGGAGAGCCTAGCTATCAATGATATGGAGCATATGAAGCGGATCTTAAGCGAGATCAAGTCGCTCGGCGTCAAGGTTGCTTTGGACGATTTCGGAACCGGATATTCCTCTCTGAATCATATCAGAGAGATGCCGATCGATGTCATCAAGATCGACCGCTGCTTTATCGAGCATCTCGGAGAGGATGATTTCTCGGATGCTTTCGTCAAGATGGTGAATGAACTTGCTAATACGATCGGCGTCAAGGTCTGTGTCGAAGGCGTGGAGACGAAGCTGCAGCTGGATGTGGCTTGTGATATGAGAGTCAGCATGATTCAGGGATACTATTTTGGTAAGCCGATGAAGATTGCGGAATTTGAAGAGAAATATTTGTAAGTGCCTCAGTTATAAAATCATTTGTACTGCTGCACGAAGCAAAAGGTACGTAGAGCCGTCTCATAAGAGGCGGCTTTTTCTTATTTGTATGATCTTTTCCATAAGCAGCACCAGCCATAAAGCAGGCAAGTCCAAAGGACACTATACTCAAAAAGTCGTTCATATTCATAAGAATACCCTCCATGATGTTATGTACAATATTGTGGAGGGTTTTTCTACCCTCCAAGTTACGAAGGGCATAACCGCCTACCGTTTCAGTAGCGCCTTTTCTAGTTTTTATTATAATATATACACGGATCATTTTTAAAAATACTTGTTTTTGCTGCAAAATGCCGTGTTCTTGCATACTTTTCCATAACTTTTCCGTTAAAGCATTACACAAGACTATTCAATATTTTCATTGCAAACATTTTATTAATACATATTATTAATATCCGGCGGTTATTCTGTATGGAATGGCTGACTGGAAAATACAGTTTTCATTTATAAGGAGGAAAAAAGCAATGAAGAACAAACAGATTGTCAGCTTTGTACTGGCGGGAATGCTTACAGTCTCCACCCTTTTCGGGGGGGATAACTGCACAGGCAGCTGAAACCAACACAATGAGTGAAACAGGAACAAAAGCCTGCGACATCAAGGCAACGATCGGATCGGAATTTACCGTAACGCTGCCGAAAACAATCACACTCGATTCCAAAACAAAAAAGTAACCGCCTTGCCCTGAAAAAACAAGCGGTTACTTTTTGTAAATCGTGAATCAGGCAAACCGTCTAACGGCTTCCCTTTGTTGTCTTCATTATAGAAAAGATAAGAGGAAAAGTCAAGAGAGGATCAGGAAGTAGATTCGTCGATGAAATCACTGCATTTCCCAGTGCTGCGTGTTATAATATATAAAGTAGTAATAAGCATGATTATTTTTGAGGTCGGAAATGGTTCCCGACACACTCCATTGGAGTACCTGAGATGATGGATCAACCAGCTTAAAGCGATAGCATTCTTCTAGGATATGCTGAAAAATCTGCTCAAATAAATCGGTATCCTTAAAACGACGGGTATAGTTCTTCTCAAATGTAGAGAAATGCGGAACAGGATCATAAAGTTCAAGTCCGAGAAATACTGACTTTTAGCCTCTTTCAAAGAAAAATCCTCGGCGGAATGCCGAGGTCTTTGTCTACAGTCTAAAGGGATCATCCATACGAATGATTCCTTTTTGTTAATGCAGGAGATGGGACTTGAACCCACACGATATTGCTACCACAGGCACCT
>ERZ1034882.266-NODE-266-length-29243-cov-19.010312_pt1 | contig 29243 bp, 25 predicted proteins | sample MGYA00520606_ERZ1034882 | MGnify/ENA primary metagenome ERZ1034882 (study PRJEB33766, sample SAMN09781726) | gut metagenome | biome: gut microbiome | host: Homo sapiens | place: Madagascar | study: EMG produced TPA metagenomics assembly of the PRJNA485056 data...
ACTCTTTTTTGTCTATAATGCACATATAATTAGAATTAAGCATAAGAGGATATGGTATTTTGAATAATAAAAGCATAAAAGTTTCGGCTATTGTTGTTGGCAGCGCAAAATAATATAACAAAAGCTGATAATATTGACACCGGGACATTTAGTGATTTGAACAATGCACTTAAAAATACTACTGCAGTTGGAGTAAATTTGACTAATGATATAACTTGGACTTCAGTAATAAAGTTGGGTAGTGGTACAGGTGCGGACAAAATAAGTTCCGATGTAACTATAAATGGAAATAATTTTTCAATAATTTCCAATAATACTCAACACCTCGGCTTAGATATATCTAAAAATACTAATTTAACTATCAATAATGTTAGTATTAATAATTTTGATGGTAATACTTCTTGGGGAGGTGCCTTATACAATTCTGGAACACTAAAAATCGAAAATGTTACTTTTAGTAATAATAAATCACAAAATTCAGAAGTTGGAGGAGGAGCAATCGCAAATACTGAAGGTGGGATTGCAGAATTAAACGGAGAGCTTGGTTTTAGTAATAATACTAATCGTCTTTGTGGCGCTGCAATCGCAAATATTGAGGGCGGAGAAGCAAATTTAAAAGGCAACTATACTTTTAGCAATAACTCTTCAAAATCTTCCGGAGGTGCGATTTATAACTCTGCTCAAATGACTATTGAATCTACTGGTAAAACTTCATTTACAGGTAATACAACAGCAGAATATAGTTATGGTGGTGTAATTTGGAATGGTGAAAATTATAAATTCGGTTCCGGTGATTTTACCTTATCCTGGCAATTTGATTTTGAAAATAATAAAGCCGGTATCGGCGGAGCAATATATAATGCTGCAAATATGAGTATTATAAATAGTAATCTTGTAGAAACTACATTTAAAGGAAACTCAAGTGTTAAGGGGGCAGGTGGTGCAATTTTTAATATTGGAACTCTAGATATTTCTTCTTGGACAGGTCATTCTTGTATATGTTAAGTAATTCGTCTCCTTGTTAATTTTCTTATTATTTTAAAACATTTTGTCAACGAATTACTTAACATATACAATTCCTAACTCTCAAGAAGGTATTTGTATTGTTAACTATTCAAGTAACAGTCGTGGAGATGATGGAAATGATAGTACGGTATATTTCAATGCTGGAAATTCTGGAAGTTTAATTTTTAATGATATTGTTAACGCATATGGAGATTCTTTAGATGATGTTTATAGGGATAGGCTTAATCCACGTAATGCAAACCATAACATTCAATTAAACGCATCTGGTGTTAAGTATGGTAGATTAGAATCAACTTCAAGCTATTCTAATACTAGTTTTGCACCAACAAATGGTATGATAATTTTCAATAACACCGTTAAGGGTACAAATTTAATTCTTCATGATGGAACATTGACTTTTCGTAAAGAAAATAGTTTAAATGGTTATGTTAGTTCTTTGGACAAATATTTTTCTGATGGGGCTAAAATCACTCTCAAGGGTGGAACTTTAGATTTATCTAATGGAATATTGGTAGGATTAGATTGCAAAAATAATTTTAATCCTTATTCAATCAATATTATAGGAAATGATGTAAAATTAAGATTAGATGTTTCTTTAGATAAAGGTACAATTGACTATATTGACTCTGATATAACAGGTAATGGAAAAATAACAATACTTTGAGATATAAAATGGAATTAAAAGTTGCTGGACATGATGATAGATTATTCTCAAGCAATAATGATTACTACTTTGATGTATTTTCAGATAAAGGTTTCCACTAGATTGGACTTAAAATAGATACTAATCAATAATTTTGAATATTAGTCACTTGGATAATTGTACGGTTACTAATATAGTAGTACTATACTCGTGTGGTAAAATTACATCCAAATTATGATTGATATTAAAGGAAAAGAACATTTATTAGATGCAATTTTTGAATATTGCGAAGATATAATTACTGTAAAAGATTTAGATTTAAAGTATATTGCTTATAACAAAGCGTTTTTGAGATCTATTATTGAAGGTGATGAAAAAACTCCAATTATCGGGATGTCTGTTGATGAAGTTTTTCCTAACGATGAGTGTGCTCAAGTTGTAATAAATAATACTCAAAAAGCAATCTCAGATTTAGAAACAAACTGTTATACTTTCAGACATAAGATACATGGAGTTAATAAAATAATTAAACAAACAACAACTCCAATTATTCGGGAAGGCATTGTTTGTGGAGTATTATCCGTTTCTCGAGATGTAACAAGAGAAGAAAATTTGAAAACAAGATTGCTAGAAAAGAATTATCAACTTAATACGTTGTTGGAGAATTTACCTCTTCTTGTTTACATGAAAGATAAAAATAGAAATCTTGTTGTTGCAAATAATGAATCTAGGAATTTTGTTCTGAATGGTATTGATTCTTATTCTGATGGGGTTGAAATCGATATGAAAGATGCTTTGCCAGAAGTTGAAAATGAAGATAATTATGTTTTGCAAAACAAGAAGCATTTACGAAAAGAAAAGGTTGTAAAAGGTTCTGATGGGAAATAACACTGGTACAAAATTCATAAAGCTCCAATTTTAACTTCCAATAATGAAATTAATGGCTTAGTAGCTATTGCAAAAAATATTGATGCAGATAAAAAATTAGAACATCAACGAGATTTATTTTTGGCTACTTTATCTCACGATTTGAAAAATCCATTGCAGGCTCAAATTAGTTCTCTTGAAATGTTGTATCGAGAGTATTATGGGAAAATAGACGAAGGTCATCAAGAGGTTATGGCATTGATTATTGAATCTGCGAAATATATGAAAAATATGCTCTGTACTCTTTTGAAAACTTGGAAACAAAATAACGGAATTATTCAACTTGTTTATTCTAGATTTGATATTCTTTCTTTAATGACCAAATCAATAAGAGAGGTTAGAGATTTGGGTAAAATTAAAAATGTAGAAATTCGGTTTAATTCCAAATTAACAGAAGATGAAAAATTGATGTATGCAGACGAAAATCAATTACGCAGAGTTATTGGTAATATGCTCAACAATGCGATAAATTATGCATTTGAAAATAGCGTTGTGGATATTTCCATTAAGTTGGAAAATGGTTTTTATGTTTTTGATTTAAAAAATGAGAGTGAAGAAATTTCTGAGAGTTTGTTTAACAAATATGTTTGCGGAAACCCTTTAGAATCAAATAGTGGAGTTGGTTTGGGTTTATATTTTTGTCGAAAAATTTTAGAAGCACACGATGGCACAATCAGTCTTGATAATATTGGGACAAAGAATACTTTTTCAATAAAAATTCCGAAATTGGACGAAAAATCTGCATTAATTACCGAAGTCGCATTGTAAAATTTTTGGATAATTTAAAGGTTGAGCATCATACCAAGATTATTGATATTCTTTAAAATCCGCTAAAAATTTATATATTTTTTAACAAAACTTTATCAAAATATTGTTAAAAGTTTCTGTTTATAATAAAATCAATAAACTTGTAGGCTGGAATTTGAGGATATTATGAATAATAAAAAGATTAAATTGATTGCAATTTCTGTTGCTATGGTATTAAGTACGCAAATGGTATTGGCAGAAGATTTAATTAATGATTTTGGCGGATTAACAGATGCCCTAAAAAATGCAACGGGGTCTTCTGTTACTGTAAAATTGGGTAGCGATATAACTGCTACTGCTCGTATCACAACAGGAACGAATACTCCAAAATCTGTTACAATTTTGGGTGAGGGTAAGAAATATACAAGTAATATTCTTGCATTTGTTGTCAAACCTAATACAACACTTACATTAAACAACATTACATTGGATACTATTCAACACGATTCAAGTTGGGGCGGAGCAATGTATAATGAAGGTACTTTAAATCTTGACAATGTAACTTTTAATAATAATATTGCAAAAACTAAAAATGCTGTTGGTGGTGGAGCCATGGCTCTTGTTGCGACAGGGAAAAATCCTGTTTCTACGACTATTAAAAATTCTACTTTTACTAATAATTCTACTGAAACCAGTAATAGTGCTAAGAATAACGGAGGTGCTATATATGTTTATGGAACTTCTGGGCTGGTAGGAGATAATACTTTAGATATAAGTGATTCTCATTTTGAATCAAACCATACAAATAAAACTGGTGGAGCTATCGGAGTTAATAATCAAGGACCATCAAATTTTAAAATTGAGATAAAAGATACAACTTTTACAAAAAATAATTCTACTGGTTATGGTGGAGCAATCGATGTTACAACTGGTGGCACCGGAAATGTAACTATTAATTTGGATCATGCAACTTTTAATAGCAATAAATCTGGATCTGACGGAGGAGCTATTGCTTATGAAAAAGGAAATATAACCAGCAATATAATTAATAGTACATTTACAAATAACACTGCAAATAACGGTGGGGCGATTTATAATGGGATTAAGAACCTAACAATCTCTAATACAATATTTGATGGTAACAAAACTAATGATGGTGGAAAAGGTGGTGCAATTTATAACGCAGGAAATATAAGTTTAAACCAAACAGAATTTAAACAATCTTCTGATACGATATATATGGCAAATGACTCTTTCGCTGATTTTAGTGGCACTAATATATTAAATGGAAGTATTAGTAGTGAAAATGCAACTAGCGAAATAAAAAATAAAGGAACTTTAATTTTAAATGCGGATAATTCTGGTTATACTGGAACTTATACCCAAGAATCGGGTCAAACTGATGTCAATGCTTCTTCAACCTTCTTTGGAGGAGAAACAACAATTACGGATGGTGTTTTAAATTGGAATACGTTGAAGAATTACAATAGTACATTGAAAGTAGAAAAAGGTTCATTGAACATCGGAAATGTTAGTAAGGCTTCTTTGTCGTTGAATAGCAATAGTTATATTAAAAAAGATACTTTAGTGAATATTAACTCAAAGGGAGAAATTAAATTAAACGGTGGAAGTATAACTCTAGATGATAATGATATTTGGGCTGGAAATATTTCTATCGGAGATGAAAATACCGTTGGAAGTGGAACTTTGACAATCGATGGTTTGACTTCAAATGGTGGAATTTTTGCTAATGGTGGAGCTATAGATATTATTAGTGGAAGATTGACTGCTTCTGCAGGAGATGTGATAAAAGAAGCAACAACAGTAAAAATTAAAGATAATGCATTGTTGGCTGTTCGTGGCGGAGATGTAACATTGGGTGCAAATACTGATTGGGCTTCTAAAGGTGGAGTTCTTCTTACTGATGGAACTTTAACAGTTAAAGATTTTGCATCATCAAATGGAATATTCCAAGCAAATAGCGGAAAATTAATGCTAGAAAATTCTACATTTACTGTTGGGAAAGATAGTTTTATCAATAGTAGTGTTGAAACAAATATTGATTCAAATTCAAAATTACAAATTACAGATAATGGCTGGGTAACTATTGGAGATAATGATATTTGGAATGGTGAAGTTTCATTAGCTGGTGGTACTTTAAATTATGAAAGGACTGTAAGTACTAGTTCTACAATGACAGGTGATTTGATTGCTACAAGCGGAAACTTAAACTTGTTAAAAAATTCTTATATAAACATCAAATCCCCAAGTAACATTGCACAAGCTGTTTCTGTTGATATTCAAAAAGATGCAACTGTTGAAATTAGTAATGGAGCAGAATTTAATCTTGACTCTAATGATAAATGGAATGGTTTGATTAAGAATGAAGTTGATGGAATTTTGAAAACTGATAATGTAAATAATTCTGCTTTTGGTGGAATGTTGCAACAAAATAAAGGCGTTTCAATATTTGATAACAACTCAAATATTACTATTGATGGGAAAGATAGTTATATTTTAGGCGGAACGGTTGAAATTAAAAATGGTTCTGCATTAAATATCGGTAGTGGTGTTGCAGATAATCATTTCTTTGTAAGTGATTTGAATATGACAAATAATTCAGCATTAAATGCAATGAACAGTGTATTAAACAAATATCAGATTTCAAATGATATGATTGTTGAAGGCAAGAACAACCTTTCTATCGATATTGATGGACGAAATAAAGTTGGAGATGCTTTTATTATCAATAATTTAACCTCGAATACCGATGGAACATTGAATGTTGCTGATTTTAATTTTATTGGTCTTGCCCCAATAGATAGACAGTTCAAAATTAGAGTATTTGATGCAAATTCAATTAATGATAAGGTTAATTTTACTTCAACAGATAAAGAAATTTTTACTCCAATAGGTTATTATAATCTTCAATCTGCTGGTGGCGGTTGGTACACATCCAATATGACTCGTTACAATCCTCAAGTATTTAGAGGGCAAGTTGCAACACTTGCAACATATAACAATCAATTAGTTATTGATGATATGTTGTTAAACCACGTAACTCTTGATAGCGAAAGAACGTTAGCTCAAAGCAGAAATGCAAATAGATATGCTTCAACACTTCCTCAATTTGCACCTTATCAATATAAAAAGGAAGATGGTGGATTGTGGTATAAATCATATGTAAACTTTGAAAACTTGTCCTTAACTCAAGGATTAAAAGTCGGTAATAATTCATATGGTTCATTAGTTGGTGCAGATTTCCCTGTTATCAAATTGAAACATGGTTGGAGATTAATGCCAACAGCTTATATTGGCTATAATGGAGCTCACCAAACATTTAATGGTGTTGGGATGTATCAAAACGGCGGTCAAGGTGGCTTGATGGGAACATTTATGAAAGATAATTTCATTGGTTCTGTTGTTGCTTATGGCGGAGGATATAATAATGAAATGTCTGTTGCGGGGAATACAGATAGAGCGGGAAATTGGTTCGCTGGCACTGCTGCAAAATTAGCTTACAACTTCCATCCAACTAAGCATTTCACCATCCAACCAACAGCATTTATGTCATATAATATTTTTGGTCGTCAAAATTGGGGAACTGATTTTGGTTCTATGAGTATGAATTCTGGATTGTTGAATGGAATTAACGTCGCTCCTGGAATGAACTTTATTTATGCAAAAGAAACGTGGAGTGTATATGCAACATTCCAATATATGTATAATATCAATGACCAAGTTGGTGGTAGAGCAGGAAATGTTGATTTAGCAAGTGTAAAAATGGAACACGGATATATTCAATATGGCTTAGGTGTAACTAAAACATGGAAAGATAGATTGAACTCGTTCTTCCAAATCGTATTTAGAAATGGCGGTAGAACAGGTGTTGGCTTCCAACTAGGCTTGAATTATACATTTGATTGGTTAAACCCATCAAAAACTAAATCTACTAAAGCTACAAAAGGTGAAAAAACGATAATTAAATCATTATCAATGAAATAATAAAACGAGTTGCGGAGTTGAAAACTCCGCCACCCGTTCTTTAGAATTCGCTACCTATAATTTCTTTCAAATCATTTTCTGGAGTTGTAGTTGGTTGTATATTAAATTTTTCAACTAAAAAGTTTAATATACTTGGAGAAACAAAAGCCGGAAGAGTTGGCCCAAGTTTTATATTTTTAATATTTAAAGAAAGTAAAGTTAACAATACACAAACTGCTTTTTGTTCGTACCAAGATAAAACAATAGATAAAGGCAACTCATTAACTGAACAATTAAAAGCTTTAGCCAACTCAATTGCAACTTTTATTGCTGAATACGCATCATTACATTGTCCCATATCAAGAATTCTTGGGATATCTTCAATTGTTCCTAAATCAATGTCGTTAAATCGATATTTCCCACAAGCAAGAGTTAATATTATACTATCTTTCGGTGTTTTTTTAACAAATTCGGTATAATAATTTCTTCCAATTTTTGCACCATCGCACCCTCCAACAAGAAATATATGACTTATTCTCTTGTTCTTAATTAATTCAATTATTTTATCCGCAATCGAAAGAACTGTGTTATGTCCGTAACCAACTGTAAGGATGTCACCGCCATTTATACCGGTCATTTTTTTATTTTCTTTATAACCACCAAGCTCAAGGGATTTTTCAATCACAGAAGAAAAATCTTTTTTATCACAAATATGAATACATTCAGGATATTCCACAATAGAAGTTGTAAAAACTCTATCCTTATAACTTCCTTTTGGAGGCATTATACAATTTGTTGTAAATAAAATAGGTGCCGGAACATTATCAAACTCCTTTTGCTGATTTTGCCAAGCGGTTCCAAAATTTCCTTTTAGGTGGGGATACTTTTTTAATTCCGGATATGCATGACAAGGCAACATTTCACCATGCGTATAAATATTTATACCCTTATCTTTGGTCTGCTCAAGTAATAATTGCAAATCCTTTAAATCATGCCCTGAAATAATTATAAAAGGACCTTTTTCAATATTAGTAGTAACTTTTGTCGGTTCAGGATCCCCAAACGTTTTAGTATTTGCTTTTTCTAATAATTCCATACATTTTAAGTTTATACGTCCCACTTTCAAAATAAGTTTTATCAATTCATCTGACGAAGTTTCTTTAGCCAATTCTTTTAATGTCTCGTAAAAGAAGTTGTTAACCTCTTCACTTTTATAACCTAAAATCCATGCATGATAAGCGTATGCAGCCATTCCCTTTAATCCAAATAAAATTAAAGATTTTAAACTTCTTAAATCTTCACTGCAATCCCAAATATCTTTAACATCAAATTTAAAATCACAAGAAATTCTATTTTTAAATTTTTCAGTCAAATTTTCTATTGATTTATTATCAAAATTTACGTTAGTAATTGTTGTAAATAAACCATCGATAATCAGCTTTGTATTCTCATCATTGATATTCCCGCAGTTAGCAAGTTCAATAACAGAACTGGTTAATTTATCTTGTAGGTTTGCAATATCCGGATCTTTTCCACAAACGCCTTTTTGGGTGCAGGCTTTATGAAATGCCGTTTGCTCACATTGAAAACAAAACATACTCATATTTTTTACTCCTTATTATTTTCTCAATTTACTCAATTGAGATATAAGTATTTTTTTACGAATATAAAAAATATGTTATTATACAATTTACTAATATTGTATTTTATCGAGTGGTTTGCTTATGACAGATGGTGCGATTATTATGGGTAAATGGTATTATAAGGGCGTTTGAGGGGTAGGAAATAATCAAGCCATTTGTCATTCAAAAGTAAGGCTCGTACTGCTCGCTAACGATTGTGCTGAAGCCTCATGTTCGGCTCATAAATACAAAGAAACAGGACATACAGAAAAAGGGGACTTGGCTTAAAGCCCCTAAATATAAATAAAATTAAAAATATTTAGGGTTGCAGAAAAGTCAGATATGTCCTATTTGCATCATTATAGAGTCCTATAAAAGTCTAATTTTATATTGCCTTATTTATATCTTGTCTAGTGATTAAACCTTTGATTTTATTGTTTTTGTCCACAACTACTAAACATTGGGCGTTATTTGAATGTAATCTATAATATGCAATATATAAGTTTTCTGAAGGTTCTATGGTTACAGGAGAAGGGTTCATCAGCTTATTAATTTCTGTGTTCGTATCAACTCCTTGAAAAATTGCATCTTCAATATCAGACTTTGTAATCAAACCTAACAACTTATTTTTATCATTTTTAACAGGGTAAGTTTTGAAAGAATAATTTTTAATCTTCTCTTGAACCGTACTAATTGTCATATTTGAAGAAAAACATACCAAATCCGTTTTCATATAATTTTTCACTAACAAGCTACTCAAAAGTTTTGCTTCCGGAGATTTAACCTGATTTACTATCAAAGAAGCATATATCGGTCTATGATTTAGTTTTTCTGCTATCAAATCCGCAATTGCAGCACTCAACATAATCGGTAAAATATGAGTATATCCAGCTGTCATCTCAAACACCATTACAACAGCAGTAATCGGAGTTCTCGCAACAGATGCAAGAAACGCCCCCATTCCTATCATTGCCATCACAACAACATCAACGTGAAAACCAAACATATTAAATATTGATGCCACAATATAACCTAAAAAAGATCCCAACATCAACATTGGCAAAAATATTCCACCAGCAGCTCCTGAACCAAAACAAAAAGGGGTTACAAAAAACTTCACTGCAAATACCAAGACAACAACAGACAAAGCTAATTTATGTTGCAACAACAAATCTACAGACAAATTTCCTGAACCCAACACATACGGAATAAAAATACCAATTACACCAATTCCAAATCCCGCAATTGCAGGTTTCAACCAATTTGGAATTTTATCCATTTTTTCAAAAAATTCATTATTTTTATATATAATTTTTGCAAAAGCAACCCCTAAAAATCCGGCAACAATACCTAAAATAATACAAACCGAAATTCCCTCGAAAGACAAATCGTGCGTAATATAAGGAATTGTAAACGATGGATTATTTCCTAAAAAATGTCTTGCAACAGAAGATGCAGTAACTGTTGCAACAAGAACAGGAAATAGTAATGAAGCAGAAAATTTATTAACCAATTCTTCCAAAACGAAAATCGTTCCGGCAATCGGAGCATTAAAAGTTGCACCAATTGCAGAACCTGCTCCGGCTGCGATTAGTTTACCTTGATCTGTTCCCTTCATTTTAAAAATCTTACCAACTAAAGCACCTGCCCCAGCCCCAAGTTGAACACTTGGACCTTCTCTACCCAGTGACAATCCAGTACCAATTCCCGCAACACCGGCAAGAAATTTAACAACAATAGTTCGAACCCTTGTAATATTCCCCATTCGAGCCATAACCATTTTCACAAATGGAATTCCACTCCCTTTAGTTTCCGGTGCAAATTTAAACACCAAAACACCGGAAATTAATCCACCCAAAGTCGTTATTAAAGGGAAAATTAATAATTTGTGACTTAAATCGAATTGAGAAATGAAATTTTGAATAAATTCAAATAATTTACTTATACTTACCTTAAAAAATACAATCAACAACCCAGAAATTAAGCCAACCATCACGGCTTGAAGTATAATTTTACTTCTTGCAATTTCTTGTAAAAAATAACCTGTTTTTTGAAAAATTTTTCTACTCAATCCCATACAACAACTATATAATAAAAATATTTCTCCCTCAATCCTATGATTTTATTCAAAAATGTTTGATATTTTACAAAAAAAGTTGTATAATTGGCAAGTAACGATATTTTAATGAGGATTTATATATGAAATTACACATGCAAATTCTAATCGCATTAGGTCTTGGAATTAAGAGAAACTGGCACATTTTCTTTGGTATTATTTTAGGGGTTGCGGTCGGAATATTTTTACACGGACATGAATATCCGCTTGTATCAACAGTTTTGACTTTTATTGGTCAAGTATTTATCAGATTAATCCAAATGGTTGTAATTCCACTTGTTGTTTCGGCAATTATCATTGGTATTACAAGCATTGGCGACAACAAACAACTTGGTAAATTCGGAACAAAAATGATTGCATATTATGGAATTATTACTGTTGCTGCAGTAGTAATAGGTGCAACATTAGCTTTAATTTTCCAACCAGGACTTGGAGCGGCGCATTATATTACTGAAAATGCAGCTAGCGAAGTTCAAACATCAGTTGCAACTGCTATGGCGCAACAACAAGGCAATATCCTTAACATATTCTTAGGATTTATTCCAAACAATCCAATGCACTCATTTGCATCTGGGGACATGGTTCCTATCATCGTATTTGTTCTTATGTTTGCAGTTGCACTTGCAAAAGTCGGAGATGTAAACAGACCAATCGTGTCGTTCTTTGAATCTGTATTTGCAGCTACAATGAAAATTACCGATTGGATTATGTACTTTGCAGCTCCAGGTGTATTTGCATTAACTGCAAGTGCCGTATCAAGCTTTGGTATCGACATTTTCAACAGTATTTCAAAATACCTATTGGTATTATTTATAGGATTTATGCTTCAATTGTGCGTAGTATATCCATTATTCCTAAGATTTTTCTCTAAAGTAAATATCGTTATGTTATATTCAGCTATTGCAGAAGCCATGATGGTTGCTTTTGGGACAGCAAGTTCTTCAGCTACATTACCGTTAACAATCGCTTGTTGCGAAAAGAGAGGAATTTCTCACAAGATTTCTAGTTTCGTACTTCCATTGGGTGCAACTTTAAACATGGATGGAACTGCTTTATTACAAACAGTTGCAGTAATTTTCTTGGCACAAGCTTATGGTGTAGCATTAACTCCATTCCTAATAATTGAAATCGCATTATTAGCAATCGTTTCATCTTCAACTTGTGCAGGTATTCCGGGTGCAGGTTTAATTACAATTGCGTTAATACTTAACGGAATGGGATTAAGTCCGGAACAATTGGTTGCAGGATTTGCGTTCTTGTTCACAATTGAAAGAATTACAGACATGATGAGAACTTTAGTTAACGTAACATCTGATGCGGTAGTCGTTGCAGCTATTGCCGACAACGAAAACGAAATAAATTACGATTTATTAAACAATCCGGCAGCCTACGAAGACATCGCATAATCAAGAAAAAACTTAAACTCAAAATAAAAAGATGAGAAAATAATTTCTCATCTTTTTTACTATATTCCTTTTAATATATTGTAAAATATTTTCAAATACTCTCGATTATTTTTTATCAAATCCAATTTTTTATGGATATAAGAAAACATTTCATCCACACCAATTTGTTCACCAAAAGAAAACAAATCTTCTGCACTTATATTCAAAGTTTCAAGAATTTTTTCAAGCGTTTGTGAAGTCATAAAAGCGTTACCCGTTTCAATACTGCTCAATGTATTTGTCGCAATACCGATTTTTTCAGCGAAAACTTCTTGACTAAAACCCTTTATCTTGCGAAGTTCTTGAATCCTTTTACCTAATTGTTGCTGAATGTAACTTTTCATAAAAATAACCTCAAGATTAATTATAACGGCTTAATCGAACTATTCTAATAATGTTATACGTATTGTATATACATGTTAAACATGGTATAATAATAAATATAATTGGAGGATTGTTTATGAAAAAAGAAAGCAAAATTGCATTTACTTTGGCTGAAGTACTAATTACATTAGGCATAATTGGAGTTGTTGCAGCTCTAACACTACCGTCATTAATTCAAAACTACAAAGAAAAAGCAACAGTAACTGCAGTCAAAGAAAGTTATTCAATTTTTGCGCAAGCTCTTAAAATGGTAGCACAAGACTATCCCAATCTACAGGATTTAACTGATAGCAACTTATCTTCAAAAGAGAACTCTCAAATTATGTTTAATGAAATAAGTAAACATATAAAAAAAATAAAAAGTTGTGATATAGACAATGCCTGCATGCCAAGCTTATATCTTAACATAAATGACCAACCTGCAGAGGCATGGGATAAAGCTGGAAATATACAAACAGGTGTTCTTGCAAACGGAACAAGTTTTTGGATATTGAATTTACCTAATGATGATATTGCGAATAATCCTCATTCCGGACAAATCGGTATAGATATAAATGGTGATAAAAAACCAAACAAATTAGGAGTTGATTTTTTCTGGTTTACATTTGATATATATGGCAATCTATATGCAGGAAGAAATCCATATAACAAAGCAACTCCTACAGGAGAATATAATAATTGCGAATTGGGAGGTTCTGGAATTAGCAGCAGATATAACGGCTATGGTTGTTCTGAATGGATTATTACACATGGAAACATGGATTATTTAAAAAGAAATGTCAGAAAAAATCCATCAAAATAAATCAAAATTTTCATGCTAAACTAATCTTATGAAAACAGACGAAATTGCATCAAAATTTTTAGGAAAACGAGTTAGCGGAAGTGAAAATTATGACCCGTCATTGCTAGTCGCTATTCCAAGGGAAGAAAACCGGAAACAATATAATTTGCAAAACGACAAACTTCCATTTTGTGGTTGGGATATTTGGCACGCTTATGAATTTTCTGCAATGACAGAAAATGGCATTCCAGTGACCAGATTAATAAAACTCAAATACTCTTGCAATAGTGAATTTTTGGTTGAATCTAAATCTCTAAAATTATATCTAAATTCATTCAATATGAGCCGTTTTGGGCAAAATATTGAAGAATGCCTTAAAATTTGTAAATCAAAAATAGAAAAAGATTTATCTGAAAAACTTCAAACTGAGGTTAGAATAAACTTTATTGACAATAAAACACAAAAAGTTCAAATATTTCAAAATTTTCAAAACATTATGCAGTTTGTCAATGAAAAAGGTATAACTGTCGAAAAATTTAAGGAAGCACCTGAAGTTTTGCAAACCAAAGAAAATGAAGAAACAAAAGAATATTATTTAACATTTGATTCTTTGCGTTCAAACTGCCGAGTTACGCACCAACCGGATTTTGGAGATATGTTTTTGTATTACAAATCAAAAAAAAATATTACTGAAAAAAGTCTGATAAAATATTTAAGTTCTTTTCGTTCAGAGTACCATTTTCACGAAGAATGTTGCGAAATGATTTTCAAAAGATTATCAGATATTTTGAATGAAGGTGATAAATTGTTAGTTTGTGCGCTATATACACGTCGTGGCGGAATTGATATCTGCCCTTCAAGATGGACAAAAAATTGCGAAATAAAAGATGTAGAAATTCTTAACGATATAACAAAATTTGCAAGAGGAAGTATTAAGCAATAATGAATAACAAAAAAATCGGTAATGCCGGCGAGGATTTAGCTTGCAGATACTTAGAAAAGAATGGATACAAAATTTTGGAGCGTAACAAGCATTATTCAAGGTTTTGTGAGATTGATATTATTGCAGAGTATAAAAATACGATTGTTTTTATTGAAGTAAAGACACGCAAAACCAATTCATTCGGCACTCCTGCAGAAGCTATTACAAAAACAAAATTTGAACATATTAAACAAGGTGTTCAATATTACCTTACAGAGCATAAAGTTAAAGATTTCAGAATAGATGTAGTCGGAATTACCCTAAAACCGGAAATTAAAATCGAACATCTAAAAAATGTGTATTTGTAGGTACTACGTACGTAGCCCACTGCACCAACATCTGTTCATACCTCGTATATCGATGGGGAGTTTTACGCACGTAGTGACCTGTAACAACATGTAAATCTAACCTTCCTTGAAAAAGAAGGGGGGGGCGGAAGGATTGACTATACTGCATTCAGACAGTGAGGAATTTTTTATATTATTATTTATTTGGGTAGTTACAAAAATTAAAAATTGTGTTAATATATTGTTGTAAGAAATTGAGAGAGGACATCTTAAAAGTTTAATTTTAATATTAGCTATTGCTACGGGGATAAGCGTTTTTGCTAATCCAGCAATGAATTATACACCTATTAACACAAACGTTATTCAATCCCATCAAACACAAAATACTAACACAACCAAAACTTATATTTCGATAAGTCCTTTGGACTTGGTTGCAAGACCTAATTTTTACTTTAACAAAAACGTAAAAATCCGTGCTAAATTCGATAAATTTGCAACATTGGGATTGGATTACAAACCCGCTTTCAGAAGTTCTGAAAAATATATTTCATTCCTAATCCAAAGACCTGATGTAACAGATCACAACATACCGCTATCTGAATTAAAAATATTCTTAAACAGAACGGAAGCCGAAAAACACATTGACCTAAATTCAGGCGACATTGTTGAATTTCAAGGAAGAGTTTTTTCTACAGCATTAGGAGATCCTTGGATGGATGTTGATAAATTCACAGTTATCAGCACAAAACCAAAAGACGAAACAAAGTAAGATATTTGATTTTTGGAGTTAAGAGATGAGCAATAAGAAAAACGACATATTTTTGACTATCCACGGACATTTTTACCAACCGCCAAGAGAAAATCCATGGCTTGAAGCAATTGAACTTCAAGATAGCGCATTACCTTTCCACGATTGGAATGAAAGGATTAATAAAGAGTGCTACAATCCAAACTCTATTTCAAAAATTGTTGACAACAGAAACAGAATACTTGATGTCGTAAATAACTATGAACACATGAGTTTCAATTTTGGACCAACTCTTTTGTCATGGATGGAACATTTTGCTCCTCTTACTTACGAAAGAATTATTAAAGCAGATATTGAAAGTGTTTCTGAACACTCAGGACACGGAAATGCTATGGCGCAGGTTTATAACCACATAATCATGCCACTCGCCAACGAAAATGATAAACAAACCCAAATCAAATGGGGTATCAGAGATTTTGAATATCGTTTTGGCAGAAAACCGGAAGGTATGTGGCTTGCGGAAACTGCGGTTGATGATGAAACCTTGAAATTTTTGGAAGAAAACGGTATTAAATTCACAGTTCTTTCTCCATATCAAGCGTTAAAATTTCGTCAAGAAGGTGATAAAGATTGGCAAGACGTAAGTTGGGGAAATATAGACCCTGCTCGTTCATACAGATACTACATAAAATCAGCTCCAGGTAAATTTATTGATTTATTCTTTTATGATGGTGCAATTTCTCGTTCTGTTGCTTTTGACGAACTTTTAAAAGACGGAAATAAATTTATCAAAAGATTAAAAGAAGGCATTTCCGATTGCAGAGATTACCCTCAGTTAATAAATATTGCAACAGACGGCGAAAGCTACGGTCACCACACAAAATTTGGGGACATGGCTTTGTCTTATGTTTTGAAAATTCGTGCAAAAGACGAAGGTTTTAAAATTACAAATTACGCTGAATATTTAGACAAATACAGAAGTAATTGCGAAGTTGACATCAAACAGGCATCTAGCTGGAGTTGTTTCCACGGGGTTGGCAGATGGAAAGAAGATTGTGGTTGTTCAACAGGCGGTCATCCGGGCTGGAACCAAAAATGGAGAAAACCTTTAAGAGATGCTCTTGATTACTTGAGAGATGAACTTATTGTTGTTTTTGAAAATGAAGGTCAAAAATATTTTGATAACGTTTGGAACGTAAGAAATAAATATATTAACGTTATTTTAGACCGTAATGAAATGAACGTGAAAAAATTTCAACAGGAAAACTTTAAACCGGATTTAACAGATGATGACAAAGTTCATGCAATGGAATTGTTGGAAATTCAACGTCAAGCAATGTTAATGTACACTAGTTGCGGATGGTTCTTTTCTGAAATTTCGGGGATTGAAACCGTTCAAATAATGAAATATGCAGCTCGTGCAATGCAACTTGCTGCAAGATTTACAAGCAAAAACCTTGAAGAAAAGTTTTTAGAAATTTTATCTCAAGCAAAAAGTAACATCCCAGAATTTGGAACAGGTAAGGATATTTTTGAACGATTTGTAAAACCTTCAATTATAACAGTAAAACAGATAGCAACTTTATGGGCATTATCTTCACTATATCAAGATTTTGAAGACGAAGAAAATGTATATTGTTATACTATTACAAGAAAAGCATACAAAAAAGTTCAGAAAAATTCGTCTACATTTATAGTTGGTCATATTGAAATTCAGTCAAAAATTACACTTCAGAAATCAAATGTAATGTTTGCTTTGATGCAATATGCCGGAGGAGATTTCCACTGTACAATTAAAGAATACTCAGATGATGCAGAATTTAACAGAATTAAAAATGATTTGATTAAAATATACACAATGAATACTTTAACTGAAATTATTCGTGCATTAGATGAATACTTTGGTAAAGAATATTTCACGCTTAAAGATATATTTATTGAAGAAAGAAGAAAAATTTTGCAAATTCTGCTTAAAGGCAAATTGGAAAAATTCTCTCAAACATATCAAGAAATGTATGACGAAGGTAAAGGTTCAATTTATCATCTTCAAGGTTTGGGACTTAGCATTCCTGACGAATTTAAAATTTCTGCAGAATACGCACTCAGTCACAAATTCAATGATATCGTAGTACATTCAGGTGGATTTGTTGAAGATGATTTAATACAACAGGCCACAGATATTAATTTTGAGGCTAAAAAGATTGATATTAAGTTGGATAAATCACCATCAAATCTTGTATTTAGCAAAAAAATTCTACAAAATATCAACAGATTAGTTCATAGTTTCGAAATTCAACAAGCTGATGTTGTATTAGAAATTTTTGATAATGTTCGCAAATTAGAATTAAATGTTGATATTGCAGAAGCTCAAAATATCTATTTTACAAAAATTTATCATAGAATTGGTGACATTATAGCCTCTGAAGCATTTAAAAACAAAAAATCCTCAAATAAGAGATTTGTTGAAATGTTGCTTGATATCGGCGAAAATTTGAATATCAACACTGAATTTTATAAGAGGAAATTGGATAAAGCATTGTTGCAGTAGTTTTTATATTTCCTCCTTAACTATAAAAATAATGTCCACCCTTTGCGACTGTGCCGAACAAAAGGTGACTAAATGTCACGTTTTGTTAGAGGTACAACAAAATCTATGATTTCGAGGAGGGGGTATATTTCACTACCAATTTTCAGAGCCATATTTTTTATAGAAATCAATACTTTTTTGAATTTTATGTTCTACTGCGTCGATTTTTTTCAAAACTTCTTTATCTATTGTTTTCATTCGTAAAATTTGAAGTTCAAGAAGTTCTTCTTTGGATTTTCGGATTTTTTGTTTAATTTCTTCTCGCTGCCAAAACAACCACCCCTCAAAACCGCAATTCGGCGGAACTATAGACCACGGAGTAGATGGGCAATGTTTACACAAATCCAATCTTGTTTCATACCGAGAACACAAATTATTATCTTGCAAAAATCTACAACCATAAAAAGTTATATTGTTTTCATCAAATTTTCCATCATTTTTTAAACGATTAATAATATTATCAACCACATCTGCATCAACATTTCTTGCCGCCTCAATTGACGGATAAGGTTCAAACAAAGACAAAAAATCAGTAGCTCCTTTATCCCCACTTTCCGCCATACTTTTCAATTGAGCATAAGGGGTTGAAGTCGTAACTACACGACAACATTTCCCGCACATATGACATAAATGCTGTGGTCTTTTGGCTAAATAATTTTCTTCGTAACTTCCCATAAATAAATTATAGCCATCATGTAAAAAATAAAAAAGCAATGTAACATTTCTTAAAGAAAACGCAATAAATTACACAAAAAATACTTTATAAATATAAGTAGTAGTAAAGGGTAGTTATATGCAAAGTTCGTTAGGTCAACAAAATATACAACAACCGGTTCAACAATATACACCGCAATATCAGACTGCACCTATCCAACAACAAGCTCCTCAAACTTGTCAACAAATTCAACCGCAATCACAAGGTACGCAAGGTCAAAATGTACAAGTTCCAAACTATTCAGGCGTAAATATCCAAATTTTCAATCCGTCTGTAACCCCACCTGGAGCAACTGCACCGGTTTATAATGTAAATGCACCAAATTATGGAGGAACTCCGGCTAACGGATGTTATCCTTCAAATTATTATACTTCTCAATTTGCAGATGGAGTTAACGGAAAGCAAGGGGTTGACGCAAATTCAAATGGTGCAAACGGTCAAACCAATGCAACAAATAATTCCACAACAAATTCTACAGAAAATAAAACAACTGACAAAAAGACAGAAAAACGAGAAATAGTTCAGCTCACAGATGAATATATCAAAAACCTTGAAAACTATTTGAATAGCCAAGACAAAGAAGTTCGCATGATGGGTGCTAAAGAGGTTATTGCAAGACTTGAAGAAGATAATTCAAGAAAAGATGACAAAGCCTTAAATGCACTTGTCAATAAAATGCTTCAAGATCCTTACACTCCAATCAGGATTTTGGCATTGAGCGCACTTGACTCAAGAGCAGTAACAGGAGATGAACTCACTGTCGGATTATTAAAACAGATGCAAAATTCTCAAGGCGGATACGGACAAGATGCAATGCAAGCAACAGAAACATTGCTTAAAATGTCAGGACAAAAAGTCGAAAAAGAATTTGAAGTAAAAGACGACAAAAAGAAAACAGAAGTCAAAAAAGAAGAAAAAACAGAAAAAACTCAAACAAAATAGGTGAAATATGAGTATTAGCACAGCATTATCATCAGTAAAAAACAATTTTTCAAAATACGTAATCAAAGGTGCAGGCGTAGCTGCTTTGGGCGTAATTGGTTATGATGCACATGTTTTAGGTAAACTTCAGTCAGATGTTTATTCAAAAAGTAAAGATGCAGATGCTTGTATGGATGCTTATAGCAACACTCAATATCTCACAAGCCCTAGTATTACAGCATCTAACTTAAAAAAAGGTGTATTTAATTTTGAAGTAGAAAGTAACTTCCGACATTTTGTAAACTCTGCACTTGGGTACTTCAAGGGCTTTGGAACAATGCTTATTGACAGTGTAGTTCCTCTAGGTTTAGGCTTAGGCGCATTATTTGGGAAAGGAATTGTTGGCAAAGGTAGCGCAATCGGACTTGGGGCTTTCGCCGGTATAAAATTTGTAAAAGATGTACTAGGTTTCGGTCATTATAATGATTTAAACAAAAAATATTAATATTAAAAAAGGCTCTTTTATTAAGAGCCTTTTTATTTGATTAATAATTCATTTGCCAGTTGTCATTTAATATTCGAGCAAAGCAGCCATCATGCCAAACCTCTCCAGTTGCGGAAGCACAATTGGCTGCAACACTTTCTCGCCAATCTGTAACATTTGTTTTGCCATACAGACACGAATTATTTTCTCTACAAGCCGGATTTGCGTAATAAACATCTATTACCCCGTCAGGGAAAACATACATAACAAACAAATCTCGACCATAAATATTTGGACCTTTTTTCCCATTTATATCGACTACAATTCTATAAGAAAAATCATCTGTATAAATTGTACCTGTATCAAGAGCATCGTACATAATTCCAAAACTTACTCCACTTGCTAACACTCCATAATATGTTCCACCTCTATTCAAAGTATCAACAACATAAGTTCCGCCGTTTTGATTTTTATAAGAAGATGCAAAACAAGGAGTAGAAGTAGTTCCACATTCTTGTACAACTTTAAAATACTGTTTCATAAACGGCATCATATCCTGATGTCTTGTATGACCAGCCTCTGTCAACCAAAGAGCATTTCTATCGTTTTTATATTGCAAAAAAGCTTGAGTAAATTCGTTATAAGTTTTATGTAATTGAGTTACATAACTCTGTCTTTGATAATTCTGCATTAATGTAGGAACAGTCATTGCTGAAACGACACCGATAATGCCGAGAGTGACAAGAACCTCTGCTAATGTGAAAGCGGCAGATTTAAGTGACAAGTGAGAAGTGAAACGTGAAAAGACCTTATCGGGATGAATAAGCAAATGATGAGTGGAGAATAGTGAGTAAACCTTATCGGTAAAGTTATTTTGGTTCATATCCCCAAAACATGTCATTGCGCACTTGTTGCGCAATCTTTTTAATAAGCTGGATAGCTTCGCATTCGCTCGCAATGACGAGCTTCGGTAGGTTGGGCCTTCTAGCCCAACATCATTACAAACCATGCGATACTTCGGACTGTTGTCCTCAGTATGACAATTTTTATCTCCGTAACAGACTTTGCCTCTATGCAGCTTTGCATCTAAGCGTTCTAAAAATAGGCAAAATCCCTTGATATGAGAGGCTAATCGGCTATTGCCCCCCCCCGATGCAACTAAAAAATCTCTTTTCCATAAAAATTCCTCTCTTTTTTTATTATTAACATATCCATTTTAACAAATTTTTTGTTGTTTTTCAAGTGGTTACCCCAATTCTTCCCTATTTGTCATAGGGAAGATGCCTGAAAGGCAGATGGGTGAAAGCTTATGATATTTCCCTACGGGATAGCACCCACCTAAATCCTCCCTCAAGGGAGGACTTTATATTTTAACATATTTTTCAAAAATTTTCAACCTTAAAGCGCTTCCAAAGCTGCAATTTTCATATCTTTGAAATCAGGAGTTTGACCAAACCATATTTCTTGCGCTGCAACAGCCTGATAAATCAACATATCCAAACCTGTTATAGTTCTTAATCTTAATTTATCCGCTTCTTTTATTAAAATCGTTTTTTTCGGGTTGTAAATAACATCATAAACAATCGCATCGTGCCTCAAACTCTCCAACGCACGGCTATCCACTGGCATCATATCTCCTGCTTTCCCTAACATTCCAATAGGGGTCGTGTTTACCAACATTGCAAACTCACTCAAATCCCTGATATTTTCAATTTGATAAACATTAAAATCTATTGACGGAAATTTTCGTCTGACATAATTCATCAAATCAATAGAATTAGGAATGTTTCTTGTAAAAAAAGCAATCTCTTTAACCCTACATTCTGTCAAAGCAACACACGCAGCATGAGCTGCTCCACCTGTTCCTAATAGCGCAACCTTTTTACCTCTTAAATCAATATCATTCGGAATAGCTCTTTTAAAACCAATAACATCAGTATTAAACGCCTTTAAAGATTTATCCTTCTCAATATAAATTGTATTGACCGCCCTCGCCAAATCAGCATATTTATCAACCTCATTAACAAACAACGAAATCGGTAATTTCAACGGAATTGTTACATTAAAACCTTTATACCCACTGCCTTTTAAAAACTTTACCCTGTCAACCAAAGTATCCGGCGGAGTTTCCAAAATATCATAAGTTGCTTTAATTCCCAAGCTCTTAAAACCTGCTTCATGAATAACCTTCGACAAAGAATGTCCTAAAGGATAACCTATCAATCCAAACTTATTTTCTCGATTATCATTAATAACAGGATCATCTGGCGTTTTCGGCTGAATAATAGGATTATTACTATATTTTGGAGGCTCTGTCATTTTTGAAGGGCCAAAAATATATGAAGGGACTTCCGTTTTAACTGTTTCTTGTTGCATACCAGAATATGGTTGATATTTTGGTGGTTCAGGTTGTTGAGAAAATACAGACGAAATTGGCTCATTTTGTTGTTCCAACTGTTGTTGAATAGTTTGCTGAACATATTGCGGAGGAGCTTGTTTTACTTCCGGTTGACCATAAGTCGGCTGAACAGGTTGAGAATAAGTCGGTGCATTACTTTGAGGTTGCGAATATTGTTGAGTATATTGAGATGAAGTTTGAACCGTTGATTGAGAAATTGTAGTTTGTGATGGGACAGAAGTCGACGTTGTTTGAACAGTAGAAGTCGGTTCAGTTGTATTTGTAGCAGTTTCCTTTACAGGAGAAGATGTTCCCTGCGTCTTTAATTCTTCTACTGATATTCCTAATTTTTTAGCTTTTTTTGCTAAATAACGTTCATACAATTCCGGATTCATTTTTATAAATTCCTTTTAATAATTTTGACGTTGGACCAGAAAGCCCAACCTACAATCACAATTACCTCATCGACTTATTGCTCTGTATTTTCTGCCGGTTGTTCATCTGCATCTCGTTTGTAGTTACATTTCATACTTGAGCAAGAAATCACTGTTCCTTTTCTCAAGACTTTTTTAACTAACAAAGAACCACACTCTGGGCATTTTTCCCCAGTAGGTTCGTTCCATAATGTAAAATCACAGCTCGGATACTTATCACAACCATAGAAAACTGTTCCACGCTTTGATTTTCTCTCGACAATCATACCCTCGCCACATTTTGGGCATTTTACCCCTGTTGACTTTCTATATGGCTTTCTGTGTTTGCATTCAGCATTTGTACACTCCATATACCTGCCATACGGTCCTGTTTTGAAAATCATATCAGAACCACATTTTTCACATTTTTCTTCACAAACTTGCGGTTCATTTGACTGTTCATCTTCAGAACTTTCTTCTGACAACGCATTCAAAGACATCATTGTTTTACAATCAGGATAACCTGAACAGCCCAAAAATTGAGTTCCGAACTTGCTTGTTCTCAAAACCATTGGTTTCCCGCAATTTGGACATTTAATTTTACTTTCAATCCTCACTCTCTCGCCTGTTTGAAGAGCTTTATTAACTTCTTCTATAAAAGGAGTGTAAAACTCTTGTAAAACATTGTCCCAAACGGCTTTTTTCTCTGCAATTTCATCAAGTTTTGTTTCCATGCCTGCCGTAAATTTGTAATCCATAATATCAGCGAATTGCGCACACAACTGTTTTGAAACAGTTCTACCCAAAAGTGTCGGACGAAGTGCCTTATCTTTTTTTTCAACATACTTACGAGTTTGAATTACCGTAATAATAGTTGCATAAGTAGACGGACGCCCAATTCCGTGTTCTTCCAAAGCCTTAACCAACGACGCTTCATTATATCTAGGAGGAGGTTGAGTGAAGTGTTGTTTTGGTTCAACTTTTTGGCATTTGACCTTGTCACCTTGTTCTAAATCTGGGATTTTTGCCTCATCTTTTTGTTCTTCTTCATCTGCATCATTATAAACTTTCAAGAAACCATCAAAAGTAACCTTACTCGTTCCGGCTTTTAGGGTATAATCTCCTGCCGAAATTTCAATTGTTTTATTCGCAACTTCTGCAGATGTCATTTGAGATGACATAAATTTTTCCCAAATAAGTTTATACAATTTATACTGATCATTATCAAGATATTTTTTTATACTGTCAGGAGTTCTTTCAGGATAAGACGGTCTAATAGCTTCGTGCGCATCTTGCACGTTTTGCTTACCTTTTACATAAACATTCGGTTTGGCTGGATAATATTTTTCACCATAATTATTCAAAATATAATCCTTTGCCATAGCCTGCGCATCATCAGAAACTCTGACACTGTCGGTTCTCATATATGTAATCAAACCAACCGGAGTACCATCAATTTCCATACCTTCATAAAGTTTTTGCGCAACTTGCATTGTTTTTTGCACCCCAAACCCTAGTTTAGAACTAGCTGCACGCTGCATAGTTGATGTGATAAAAGGAGCTGTAGGCTTACGTTTTGTCGACTTTTTAGTAACCTTACTTACATCAAATTCATCAGGATAATTTGATAAAAAATCAACAATTTTTTGTGCTTCATCCTTATTCTTGATACTTTTTTCTATTGCTTTTCCTTTAATTTTTGAAAGTTCAGCATCAAAAATTTTTCCATCTTTATCAAGCACAGTATGAATTGACCAATATTCTTGCGGAACAAAAGCCTCTATTTCATCTTCTCTTTCACAAATCATTCTCAATGCAACAGACTGAACACGACCTGCTGACAAATTTCTATTTCCGATTTGTTTCCACAGAACCGGACTAAGCTTATAACCCACCAATTTATCTAAAATTTGACGAGTTTGTTGAGCTTTAACCATATCCATATCAATACTTCTTGGATTTTCAACAGAATGTTTTACAGCTTTTGGCGTAATTTCGTTAAACACAATCCTAGAAATCTTTTCATCTGGCACTTTTAAAATCTGGCGAACATGCCATGCAATAGCTTCTCCCTCACGATCGGGGTCGGATGCAAGGTAAACACGATCAACTTTTTTTGCCATATCATTTAATTTTTTTACAACATTTTGTTTTCCGGGAATTACCTCAAACTTAGGTGTAAAATGGTTTTCCACATCAAATCCCAAATTCTGCGTTGACGGATCTTTCGTTGGCAAATTCCTAACATGTCCGTAACTTGCCTCAATCTGATATCCGTCACCCAATATCTTTCTAATAGTCTTAGATTTAGCAGGAGACTCAACTATTACCAATGATTTTTCTTTTTTTTCAGCCGTTTTTGCCATTTTTTATACCACCTATCCTCTTACCGCTTTTAACTGCGATTAACAGGATTAACTCTCTTATATCTATCCCCGTCGACTTGTTTAATTATCCCTTTAAGCTCCATCGTTGTCAAGTACATAAGCAAATTATCAATACTTAACTTTGTAAAAGCTTGCAACTCATCAACAGATTTTTCCTCAATCTCTAATGTATCATAAATAACTTTTTCATCCTCGCTCAAATCAGGAAGACTAAATAAACTCTTTTGCTCAACCTTAATTTCCCACCCCAATGCTTCTAAAATATCATCTGCACAAGTAACTAAAGTTGCACCATTTTTCAATAACTTATAAATTCCTTGAGTATTTGGATTGGTAATCAATCCAGGAATACACATTAATTCTCTGCCTTGTTCAAGTGTTAAATTGGCTGTAATCAATGCACCGCTTTTTAACGATGCCTCAGCAACCAAAGTTCCATAAGACAAACCTGAAACAATCCGATTTCTTTGCGGAAATCTAAATTTTAACGGTTCAAAAGTCGGATAATATTCTGACAAAACCGCCCCACAACCGTTTTCAATTCTCTTATACAACTCTTTATTAGCCGTAGGATAAGTATAATCAAAACCACTTGCAATAACACCAACAGTTTTTAAATTATTATCCAAAGCCGAAACATGTGCAGTTGTATCAATTCCAGATGCTAACCCAGAAACTATACAAATATCAGTACCATTTAATTCTGAAATAATTTGAGCTAAAGCCTCTCTAGCATATCCAGTTGCCCTTCTTGAACCTACAACCGCCAAAGTCTTATCTAAATTGCAACCAAACAAATCTCCTTTATAATAAATAACAGATGGAGGATCATCAATATTTTTAAGCATTCTCGGATATTTTTCATCATCAAATGTTAGATAATTTATCCCTCTATTCTCAACCTCTGCAACAATTTTATCCACATCCAATTTATCCCGTAATCGCAAATACTTTTCAGCTTTTTTAATATTCAAGCCCTCAATTTGAGATAAATCAGTTGCATTAAAAGCGCTCTCAATATCGCCAAAATAATGGTACAGTCTTTGAATAAAAGAACTGCCAATTTCTTCTATTGATGATAAAGCAACCCAATATTTACGCATTTTGTTTTTTCTTTATTCTTTCTACCAATTCTTTAATTTTAGCTTTTTCTTCTTGTGCAATATCTAAATTCATATAGTCTTCAAAATATTCAATTGCATCTTCATAATCTCCCCTTGCAAAGAACAAAATGCCTGCTTTTTTATACGCAGGAGAAAATGAATCATTTCTTGCAATAGCTTTAAGAAAGTTTGAAAGAGCCTTATCTATCTCATCATTAGCCTCATAAGCTTCCCCAAGATAGTAATAAATCCAAGAGTTTTCACTCTTATATTCTAATACATTTTCAAAGTTTTCAATTGCACTAGCATAATTTCCTAATTCAAAATGCACTCTACCTAAATCATAGTAAACATCAAAATTATCAGGTTGTTTTTCAAGAATATTTTCCAATTCGTCAATAGCTAAGTCCAACTTTGCATCTTCCATATAAAATCTTGCAAGATAATGACGTAAAACAAGATTATCTGGTAATTCTACCAAACCAGTCGTAACCAGCCCTATTCCACTTGCCATATCTTTTCTTCTATAATAAATATCCGCAAGGTTTATATAAACTTGTGCCAATTTCGGGTTTAACTCTTGTGCTTTCAAATAATACTTTTCGGCTTTTTCATATTCACCTAAATTGGCATAACAAAGAGCAATATTATTATACAACTCAGCATTATCCTGACAAACTTCTAATACAGAACTAAAAGCATCAATTGCCTCTTGATATTTCCCGTCATTATATAGTTTTATAGCCTTATCAACTTTTTCTTTTTCACTCATCTTACAAACCTAATCCTATTCCACCATCACTATTTCCATTGTCGCCTGAACCGATATTTTTTATAACCGTTCTTGTATTTCCATCAGCATGAAAATCTTTTGGTTTCATCGTCATCTTAATTTTATCCGCATAAATAGTCCTTACACCTTGAGTAATACTAGAACGCCCTGTAAAATATGCCTCATTTGGTTTACCCTCTTTGTTCGGATAAAGAGTTAGTTTCGGTCCTACCGCATGGTAATCTTGATACCAAACACGGACATTTCCTGATGCGTTGAAAATATTTCTATCTTGCGCATATTCTTGACGATTAGCCTTCAAAACCAAAGTTGCACCGTCATCCATAATCGCCTTTGACGTAGTGTTTCCGGTCGCAGTTAATACTTTAGTACTAGCACTATAATAAAATCTATCCGCATAAGAATCATTGCTTTCTTGTTTAATTCTTGCATTTCCAATTAATTCAATATCTTTTAAATCGCCATTTTTGTCGGTTCTAACTTTTGCCTTATCTGAAAATGTATCCAAATCCTTATATTTAATTGTAACAGTACCCGTTGCAGTCATAATCCCTGTTTTTGTATCATATTCTTGTTCGTTTGCGTTAATGACAACAACAGGAGTTTTGCCATCAAAAACAATAGATTGGGTATCACCTTGAGCCTTTACAACTTTTGTAATTAATGACATTTTCAAAATATTCGCTTTTACTTCTCTTTTTTTATTCTTTTTAACCTCATAAGCATAAGGTTTGTCGTAAAAAGTCGCAGTATCAAGCTTTTGATCTTCATTCATTGTAACATCCGCTCTATCTCCAACAACTTTCAAATCATCAACAGAAACCTTCACATTTCCATTAAATTTCAATTTATTTTCTTGCTCGCTATAGCTTTGTGTTTTTGATTCAATAATCAAATCAGAGGCTTGAACTACAATTCCAGCTGCAACTAACAATATCATTAAAGTTAAAATTAATTTTTTCACTTAATCTCCTTATCACTGTAAACTTTTGATACAGCATTTCCAATAATTTTAAAAGTTTCGTAATCAGGGCTAATCTCAACTTTCTCTGCGGTTGATAATAATTCATTTTTTCTTGTAATACGAACATTCCCTTCTGCGATAGTCGGAATATCTTTTCCAGACCAAATAAGCCTGTTAGCCCTTAATGTAGTTAAATCTTTTAGAACAATAAATGTATCTTCGTAAAGAATAATTTGCTCGTTTTTTTCATTATAAGTGCCTTTAGATGACTCAAAACTCATAGAAACCTGATTTTCATCATCATAGAAATTACCTATAACATTATCAAGCATGGCAACCCCGTTTTTACTATCATAATTACCGGTTTCACCATAAATTTCCCAATATTTCTTTTCATTTTTTGTTTCAGTAAGAATAATGCCGTCAATAGAAGCTTCCTGCCTATCCTGATCAGTTTGAAGCTGGCTTCTGTTAAAGTTGTGTGTGATAACTCCGGCAGAAATAAAAGCCCACGCTAAAAGAGCTACAATTGCACAAAATGCACCAACATAAGCCTTCTGTTTCTTACTTAAATTTTTAATTTTTTCCAACAAATCCATATATATTAATGTTAGCATAAATTAGGAATTTGCACAAAAAAAGATTTACGTTCTTAATATTTTCGACAGAGAGAAATATTTTTACTTAGCACTTCCATTCATAATTTATTCAATTATTGCACCAGTACTCATAATCAATTTAATCTTTTCTGTATTTCCAAAAATAACAGGCGAATCATATCGTCTG